>ERZ825670.163-NODE-163-length-95430-cov-27.673111_pt1 | contig 95430 bp, 93 predicted proteins | sample MGYA00519929_ERZ825670 | MGnify/ENA primary metagenome ERZ825670 (study PRJEB31778, sample SAMEA3449207) | human gut metagenome | biome: human gut; feature: human-associated habitat; material: faeces | place: United Kingdom | collected 2010/2012 ...
GAGTAAATCATCATTAGTTTCATTAGTAGAATTATCATCAGTAACTACATTAAATTCATAATTATCAAGACTATCATTAATAATACGAGCGATACCTTTTAATTTACCAGCAATACCAAGTCTACTCTTATTAACACTATCATATATTTTTGTTATATCTTCAGCATTACCATTAGTAGTAATATCAGTAATAGCAAGAAGAATATCAGCATTAGCAGGATGAAGATTAATAAGTTCAATAGAAGTTATAGAATTATCATTCTCAACTTCAATAGTAGTAATAATACGATGTACTTTCATGATGTTTAATATTAGGATAAGACTTATCAGAACTTGCAGCTAGTTCATGACTGATAAGACTTATCAGACTGTTAAGTTCGTTTGCTGCAATCTATTTAATGTTGATGATGAGCATTTCCATGTCGAACACTAGCAATAGCATCAACAAAACTATTGTTAATAACATCAGTGCTACCAACCAGAAGGTCAGTAGCACCATGTTCATTAGTACGGCATATCGTCATCGTTCATTGCAGTAGCAACAAAACTAGTCGCTTTAGCTTTAGCCTCGCGCTTGGCAGCAATAGCAGCACGAGCGTCCTCCATAATCTGCTTGATAAGTACATTATATGCACCAACAAGAACAGGGTCAGCAGGCTGTTCGATACCTACAATATGATATACATATCTATCATAATCCACAACATTGTAAAGATTATCTTTACGAGTAAACGGATTACGGTCTTGTACACCAGCAGGTACAAACTGGCAAAGAACTTTGACAGCAGCACCAGTCAGATACATACTAGCAAAACCAGCTTCAGCAGCTTCGCCAACATAGTTGACAAATCTACCGTAGAACTTGTCTTTGCGCATTACAAGCAATATCTGATTGAATGGCATCTGAATAGCACCAAGCATACCCATTCGATGTGTACCATCGGGCATACTTTGAGCACCTTTGACAGGACTAGCAATAGTAACAAACGCATTGAGGTAAGAATTGCCATTACGACCTGTACGTTCTTGACAATCAATATTAGTAATGACAGTAGTCATTACATAACTATGACCATCAGTACAGATGCGTTTAACAACATCATCAATGGTTTCCACTTGCGCAGAATTTTGGTTATCTGTATCAACAGTAGGTTGAACAGGTTGGTTAGCACTAGTAGTTGGATTAACTACGTTAACATTCTCGGGAGCAGCAGCAGCACCTTGTGCAGCTTGTGCAAAATCTTTAACGTCTGGCATGACTATTAAGTATTTAATTATGCTAATCAGTAGCATTACTGACAGTTGTTTCGATTCAACTGCAAAGTATTTAATGTTGATAATGAGTAATACCATCTAGTAGAGATTAATCTCTACTAAGATAACTAACAATAGCCGATAGTATTCCAAATACAACAGCAGTAATTTGTTCATCACTAGTTGGTTCTATCTTCAATGCTAGTATGATAGCTGGCATCATCAGTATGATTGCAACTAACAATAATGGTTTGTTTGTTCTCATAATGATTAGTATTAATAGTTAGTAATGTAATGAGATGAATAATCTCAATATATTTAATGTTGATAATGAGCAGGATTATCATTAACTCTATCAACTTTAGGCGGGGTAGTCAATCAAGTTTAACATGACCGGGGGTTATACTCACTAGCCTCACTATCACACTAATACATATAATATTCAATACCATCATCTTCACTTTCATATTCAATACCATCATTACTATTATATTTATGCACTTTATTACCTTATTCACTATTATCTTCAACATCATTTTAGCCATATTCATCACTTTAATTTTCCTCTTTTTAATTATTATTACTTTCTCCTAGAACTTGACGGGGGTAGTCAAGTCTAATTTAATGACCCACCACTCCTATTCACTAGCCTCATCAAAACATTAATATACACTATTTTCACTCTAATTATTACCATTACTATCATTTTCACTATCACTCTCATTATAACTTTTCATTTCATTTTCATTATCGTTACCTTTATTACCTTCATCTTCATTATTTCCATTATCTTCGCCCTCATCTTTATAATTATCATCATTTTTATCATCGCATTTAATTCAGTCCTCACTAATATCTATAATTTCAGTCGCATACAAATCTTTATTAGCAATTACAATACCTTTATCAGTATCATTTTTAAATAAAACAAACTTATCAACTATAAGTCTATCTTTATCATCAAAAGTTTTTATTAATTTAGCTTCACTAATAATATTAATAAGTTTGTTAACATCACCTCTAAATATATAAATAGGATTAACAACATAAATATTTTGTAAATTAGTTCTTTTAATAATATTTTCATCTTCAAGATAAGCAATGGCATTATAATAATCTCTACGATTAGGTTTAACTAAACCATAACCTTTAATTAAATCATGAGAAATATAAATAACATTACTATTAAATTTAATATTTTCAGCAATATAACCAATAAAAGAAATAATAACAGCATATCTATTTTTTCTTATTATATCCCAAACTCTCATACCAATAGTAACAAAATTACGTTTAATGCCAACTTCTTTACTAAGATGATAACCATTATCAAATTCAGCAACTATACCAGTTCTGGTACTTTTATTATAACTAAAAGGATTAGCAACAACAAGTCTTTGTTTTTCAAATTCTTCTAAACAATCAGCATTATAACAAACATCATTAACAAGTTTATTATAAACTTTACTAGGTTTAAAATCTTCTTTAAAAGTCATAACAATAATAGTATTAAGTTCAACATAAAAATATATTACTCTAGGAAATAGCGAAATGTGTTCCACCCATGGAACAAATATAGCAAATAAATAGCGAAATGTGTTCCATGGATGGAACAAGTTATATATTGTAACTTATTGATAATCAAATAATTATAAGTTAGCAATAGTATCTATATAGATATATTATATATAATATTTAATATAATATTTAATATAATCAGCATTAATAGATTCGCTGTGACCCGCTCCGAGCTTCGCTCTCCGCTCAACTCCCCGTGGAGGATGAATACAATCAGTACCAATCATATCAAGTTAATCATTATCATTATCTCTATTAATATTATCAATACTAATATGATTAAGTCTAGCTTATCTCCATCCTCCACGGGGAGTATGACTTGCATATTCATAATCATATAATCCTCTACGATTGAAATGTTAAAAATAGTTTTTCTCTTGGTAGATTCATTCAAACTCTTACATTTGCTAAAAACAATTAAGTTATGGGTAAAGATAAAAGTGAAACTAAACCTAAATACACTAGAGAATTTCATAGTGGTGAAAGGAATAAAAAAGAAGTTAAAGTTCCTAGTAAACTTAAACTTGGAAATATTGGTATTGATAGTATTATTAAAACTAAATAATTTAGTGTTATGGTTAAAGTTGAAAGTAAATTTAAAGATTTTGGTATTCAAATACCTACTGACATTAGCGAAATAACAAGTGAAGCACTTGACGCTGTTCTTACTAATGTAGTTATTGCTAAACATTATTGTGTTGTTGCTCTTTGCCAAAATGAAAGTTTGTTCGGTGTTATTAATAATAAAGTAAGTACAGTTGAGGTTATGCCAATTATTGCTAAAATTAGTAAAGAAGATGCTGAACTTATTGGTATGAACCAAATGGATAAGATTATTATTGACCGTTCTACTCTTGAACGTGGTTATCATCTTTATCTTAAACATAATGTTCTTAGTCCTCAATTTGTTAATAAGTATATTACTAATGATACTGAACTAACTCGTTCTATTACTGTTGGTACTTTTGGACAAAATCAAGGATATAAAAAAGGACAAAAAGTTTGGTTTGTTGAATTTAAAGTTATAGCTATTAATGATTTAAGAGCTGCTATTACTGATAAACATAAAGCTATTAATCCTTTTGTTTATCATTCTGCTGAAAAAGCTAATTAGCCATTTTCGTCTAAATAATCGAACTCTTCTTAGAACTACTTATGTATAATTTAAAATTATAGGTACTTGTGTTCTTGTTTATAGTAGTAATCTAAGAAGAGTTCTTAAACTTTCAATTATGGATTTTAAGACTAATACTAGTTTTAATATTGCTAATACTAGTTCTCATGAAGATTTTGATGATGATTATATTCTTATCTATAAAGATATAAATAATATATTAGATGATATTGGATTTCAAGGTGATGATAGAATACTTTGTAAATCTATTATTGAAAGTCTTGAAAAAGAAGCTAGTATTAATATACGAAAAGATAAATGTGTTGCTATTCCTCATATTGGTACTATTCAAAAGAATTGGTATCGTTCCAAACTTATTAGTCATTATAAAGACTTTAAAGAAGCTAGAAAAACTATGACTAGAGAAGAGTATAAAGAATATACTGCTAAAGTTATGGAAGAAGAAAAGCAAAAACATTATGAAGAAGAAGAAAAGATTAAGACTGAACTTAAGTTTAAAAAGAAACTTCTTCCTATTTGGATTAAACTAAATAAAAAACATAGTGCTGCTTATGCTAATCTTTGGCTATATGCTATGGGTAAACTTGAAATTATTGAATTTGATGAAGAAGTAGAAGAAATATATGAACGGTTTGGAATTGGATTGGATGCTGACCATAGATGAAACTGGTATGCCAAAAGCTCCTACACTTAAACAACTTCTTGATAGAGATGTTAGTCTTCTTTATACTAGAGATAAATCTCCTAATAAAGAGATGTATGTTAAAGAAGTTGGAGTTATTTATTATCTTGGTGACCCTAAAGGTCCGTGTCTACAAGAAGGTCTTAGTGAAAAAGAAGCTCTTAAGAAAGCTATTGAAAACTTTGATTTACCTAAAAATTATCAACCTGATATTCTTGTTTGGAAACTTATTAAAAGATATTATAATCAAAAAGCTGGTGCTGGTATGGAAGCTGTACTTAATATTAAGCGTGGTATTCATAATGTTGCTCTAGCTGCTAGTAAGTTAAATGAATTGTTGAATGACAAGTTATCTGATGGTGCTAGTCTAGAAGATGTTCCAGTTGTTATTAGTTATATGAAACAAATTAATGATTTAGCTAATCAGTTTCCAAACACGATTAAAGCTCTTAATGTAGCTGAAGAAAATCTTCTGTATGAACAAGAGAATGTTGCTGGTAGAGGTGGAGTTGAAATTACTAGTAGTATGATTGAGGAATAAGCTGATGCTAATCCACTTCATCCTCCACGGGGAGTCTAGCGTAGGCACGTAGTGCCGAAGCGGGTCCAAACTAGTGTTGAACTTAATGGTATTAATAATATGGAACTTAGAGATAAAAGATATAATGATATTAGACTTATTTTTCATGAAGAAGAACATAAATATAATGATAGTCTAGGTAATGATTATATTTCAACTACTACTATCCTTCATAATTATGCTCCAAAGTTCGATAAGAACTATTGGTTGAGAAAGAAGTCTAAAGAACTAGGAATAAGTGAGAAGAAACTAGAAGAACAATGGTCAACTATTACTAAAGAAGCTTGTGAACGTGGAACTAATACTCATAATGGTCTTGAAGATGGTGTTAAAGGAGCATCTATGTTTCAACAAGCTATTAATTATCTTGATAAACGTGAAGATGGTGTAATGGTTACTATTGCTGATATTCCAAATTTTGGTGCTAATTATAAACTTCTTAATCTTAAAGATTTTATTGAACTTACAAATAATCGTTATCCTCTTATTTATGATGCGTTTAAAATGTACACTGAAAGAGGATATAAGATTTATAGTGAAATTGGTATGTTTCTTATAGATTGGTTAATTAGTGGAACTATTGATATTCTTCTAGTTAATGAAGATACTAATTGTGCTGTTGTAGGTGATTGGAAAACTAATCGTGGTGGGTTAAAATTTAGTAGTGGTTATTATAAGAAAGATAAAACAGTTAAACCTGCACAACAAACTAATGTTTGGGTTGATAAAGATGAACGACTTTTAGCTCCTCTTAATCATCTTCCTAATTGTAATGGTGCTATATATAATCTTCAACTTAGTATGTATGCTTTTGCTGTTGAATATATACTTGGTTTAACCATTAAAGGTATTTGGTTATGTCATATTGATAGTGATTTTGAACTTAATGAATATGGTATGCCAAAAAGATTTTCTGATGGTCTTTATCATATTAAAGAAAATCCTATTGAAACTACTAAATTTTTTACTATGAATTATCTACGTGATGATATTAATAAAGTTCTTAAAGATAGAGAATTACAAATTAAAGCTAGTGGTGTTCAAACTCAATTTAAACTTGCTATATGAAATTAAATAAAGATAATTTAATTGGAGTAATTATTGGTTTTATTGTTTTAGTTATATTTGCTATTTGTTTATCTAGCGGATGTACTAAACGTATTACTCCAGTTCCTGAAATTCGTTATGTTCCTGTTACTGATTCTACTGCGGTTAATGAATTAGTTCTAACTAAAGAATTGCTTCGTAGAACTCAAGATTCTCTTAATGCTTATAAATCTGATACTACTATTAGTGCTGATTATTTTGTAGCTAAATATAAACTTGAACGTATTAGATATTATAATGATATTGCTGGCAAAGGAAATAATATCAAATTTTTACGTTCATGGATTCGTAGAACTCTTGAAGAATAAAATATTATGTATATTATTAATCGTAGAAAAAATATAAGATTAATTGGCGATGAACATCATATTTGTGATGACTTTGAATTTGTGATTTATAAAGTTCAAATTAAAGTTCTTTGGTTTTGGGTTACAATTAAAGAATTTGATGAAGATGAATATTATGATGCTGTTGATTGTTTTAGATATTGTACTAATCCTTATATAAATTAAATTATGGCTTACTTTGGAGATGCTTTTAAAAAACTATCTATTAAAGAAGGTGGTTATGTAAACGATAAAGATGATGCTGGTGGAGAAACTTATAGAGGTATCAGTCGTAAATATAATCCTACTTGGCAAGGTTGGACTATGATTGATTCTTATAAGAAACATTATACTATTGGTAGTAAAAAGTTTAAGTCTAAACTTGATAATGATGTTCAGCTTCAGAAACTTGTTTGGGAAAAGTATAAAATAGGTTATTGGGATGTATTTGAACTTGATGATTTTAATAGTCAGAGAGTTGCTGAACAACTATTTGATACTAATGTGAATTGTGGTCAAGTTGCAGCTATCAAGATGGCTCAAAGAGTTCTTGGTCTTAAAGAAACTGGTAGATGGAATCTTGATTTACTTAATAAACTTATCGAAATAAAAGATTAACTTAATACTATATAGAATCATGAAGAAGATGCTAATAGCAATATTTATAATAGCGATTATCAATTTATGTGTTACTCTGTATTTATCAATAAGTCGTTTTAGTGTAGAAGCCAATTCATATAATAAAAGTGACACCGCTATTAATCATGTTCGGATTGATTCTATACAGTTAGTTATAACTGAAAGAGAAAGTATAGTTTATAAACTTAAAGAACATGAAAAAGATATTGAAGATAAAGTTATTAGTCTTAATGATAGTGCTTCTTGGGAGTTATTCAAGAAGTTGGTGTCAGAGTGAGATTGATAATGTAGTGCATCCTCCACGGGGAGTCAACACTACTGATACAACTGTTCTTGTCCCTATTAATATGATTAAGATTGCTAATACTAAAATTATTAAAGCTAAACTTTATAAAGATATTATTAACGAACAAGATAGTATAATTAATCTTCATAAGATTAAATATAATGCTCTTTATAAAGAAGTTGAAACTTTACAAAATAATCTTGATAATAGTAATAAAGTAAATGATAATTTAAATAAGTCTATTGAACGTATTAAACGTAAGAATAGATATTTGGTAAGCGGTGGTGCTGTTTGCGCTATCGCTTTTGTTGTTTGTTTACTAGTTAAATAAAATATTATGGCTGATGGTAAATATCCTTTTCTAGAATACATTGAAGAACCTGATAAAGAGAAAAAGTATAAGAAAGCTAGTGATTGTGGATGGTATGACCCTCATAATAACTTTTTAATTGGAGATAGTGGTGGCTTTCTTTTAAATATTAGACCTGGCAAATTTGTTAATACTGAACTTTTTAATGAAGCTGCTAGAACATATCAAGCCACAGGTAAATATACTCAATTTAAAGTTGATAGTATTCCTCATAGACAATTTAGGCGTAGAGAATGTGATAGACGACGTAATGGTTTTTCTGCTCCTTGTTGGCAAAATCCAGATGGAAGTATAGAAGATGTTTGGATAACAGGTGGTCATTATAATTTTCTTAATTATACTCGTATGGAACGTACAGATGAATCATCTGTTATTGTTACTGAACATGGAGCTACTGCTAAAAAGATTTATAGTTTTCCTAGTTTTATTGATGCTCAATTTTGGACTTGGCAAATTATAGAATTTTGTAGACGTAATGGTTTACATCTTATTATTGATAAAACTCGACGTGGAGGTTTTTCTTATATTATGGCTGCTGATAGTTCTAATGAAGTTAACTTATCTAAACATAAAGTTGTTATTCATGTTGCAGCTGATAATAAATATTTAATTAAACAAGGAGGTTTAAGTGATTTTGCTGTTAATAATTTAAAGTTCTTTGAAGAAAAGACTCCATTTAAAAGAGGTATATATAGTCCTACTACTGATAGTTTTAAACTTGGTTATCGTATGAAAAATGGAGTTGAAGCTGATGATAGTTGGTCTAGTTCTCTTTTAAGTGTTAGTGCTAATAATAATCCTGACTGTGCTATTGGTAAAGATGCTGTTACAATTAAAGTTGAAGAGCTATCTACAATGCAGAACTTTGATGAGTTTATGAATGTAACTGAACCTACAATGACTGTTGGTACTCGTACTACTGGTACTCTTATGGCTTGGGGAACTGCTACTGCTGCTAATATGCAAATATTTGAACAAAACTTTTATAATCCTAGAGCATTTGGATTTATGGCTTTTGAAAATGTTTTTGATAATGATGCTCGTAATGAAGTTTGTGGATTCTTTAAATCTTATGCTTGGGGTCTTGAAGGAGAAATAGATGGAGTTAAAGGATTTGATGAAGATGGAAATAGTAATCTACGAATAGGGCTTCAGCTTGCTGCACGAGAAAGAATTGAAAAGAAAAAGACTGCTAAGACTTTTGCAGAATATCTTAATTATCTTGGTCAGCGTGCTTTATTTCCTGCTGAATCTTTTAGTAGTGCTAGTGAAAATATATTTAGTAGTGAAGCTCTTAATAAGTTTGAAGATAAACTTCGAGTTGATAATAGTTATAAGTTTTACACTGATGGTGAACTATTTGAAGATGGAACTAAAAAGATTTATTTTAAATCTAATGCTCGTATAAGAATTGAAAATCCTGATATGAAAACTTATGATTATATTCAAGGAGTTCCTAGACGCGGTAATGAAGACCCTCATGGTTGTATAAGAGTTTGGTTTGCCCCAGAATATGAAGAAACATATATTAATGATAGACTTATAAGAAGTATTCTTCCCGGTACTTATGTTGCAGTTTATGACCCTGTTGGTATTGATAAAGATAAAAAAGAAATTACTGATAGACATTCTCATAATAGTATATTTGTTATTGAAATGCCTAGAGAACGTAATGGATTTAAACCTAAGTTGTGTGCTGCATATTATGGACGTACTGAACGACTAGAAGAAGCTGATGAAAAGTTTTATCGACTATGTAAATGGTATAATTGTATTGGTACTGGACTTGTAGAAATAAATCGTGGTGAAACTGTTTCTAATTTTCGTAAATGGAAAGCTACTAAATATCTAGGTTATGAACCTTTATATGTTTGGGATTCTGCTGTTAAAGAAAAAGTTAGTACTAGTTATGGTTATAATATTGGTAGTGGTCCTAAGAAACTAGATGGTCTTCGTCTTCTTAAAGAGTTCTTATATGAAGTTATTGGTAAGAATGAATTTGGAGAAGATATTTATGTTTTTGAAAGATTTCTTGATTATCAAACAATTCTTGAACTTAAAAAGTTTAATGCTGAAGGTAACTTTGACCGTATATCTAGTCTTATACTTTTAGGTATATATTGGAAGTCTATTGATATTAAAGGTAAACGAGAACTTGCTAGTCGTAAGAAAGTTACAGAAGAGAATGATAAAACAGATATTTTTAATAGACAATGGTTTTAAGATTAAACAAATAAAGATATGTATAATTTTGGTAGACTTGATTTCCCTAATCAGCATGTTAGTTATGCTGAAAAACAAGAAGTTGATTGGTATGCTAAGTGCTGTGATTATGTTATAGAAGCTGGTATTGCTTGTAAAGCTGATTTTAATGTAGAAGAAAAGTTTAATATTCTTCTTGGTAATATTCCTAGAGAATATTATAGAAAAACTCTTAATCCTTATAATGAAAAAGATGAAAATCTTACTCGTTTTCCAGCTACTATGCGTAACTATGATATGATGAAAGGTATTATTAGAAGATATATTGGAGAATATATTAAGAATCCACATGATTTTATTGTTGGAGCTAATAATCCAGAAGTTGTATTTGCTAGAGATGCTGAACTTGGTAAACAAATTATGATGCTTGCAGAACAAGCTGTTGCTAAGAAGATACAAGAAAGTTATATGCAGTTTGTTAATGAAGGTAATAATCCTGAACAATTTAATCCTGAACAAGCTGTTGATATTGAGGCTTTTATTAAAGAGTTTAATGAAAATTTTATTGATGATATTAGTGCACAAGGACAAGATTTAATTAATGTCATTGATGACCTTACTGATGCTTTTACTATATATGCTAGAGCTTATTTTGAATTTGTTGCTTTTGGAGCTTGTTATACATATAGAGATGTTGTAGGTAATCAATTAATTAAACGTGTTGTTAGTGTTAGAGATGCTTTTCCTGTTCCTAATGATAATATGTTTGCAGAAGATTATGATATGTTTGCTGAACGTCGTATGTTGACTAAACAACAAATTATAGATGAATTTTATGAATATCTTTCTGAAAAAGAACGTGAAGCTCTTGATACATATTATCAATATAGTGCTACTACTTCTAGTGATAAAGCACTTTTAAATTGGGATAAATATATGTATTATTTTGGTGATATATGTAGTAAATTTAATAAAGATGATTTGCAACATATTAAGAACACTAATATAATGGCTCGTGATGCTAATAATGGTTTATTTGAAGTTTGGCATACTGTTTGGAGAGGTGAAATAAAAGAAGGTATTCTTACATATAGTAATGGAGCATTTGTTACAACAAGAATTGTTGATGAAACTTATCAGCTTAACCCTGCTGGTGGTGATATTAGTATTGAATGGGTGTGGCGTCCACAAGTTTATGAGAGCGTTAGAATTGGTTCTCGTGCTACAAGTATATATCCTTATAAGGCTCGTCCTATTGCTTATAATAGGAATGGTAAACTTCCTTATAATGGTATTGCAGAACTTTTGCCTGGTTTTGGAAGATTTAGTATTGTAGATACAGTTATCCCCTATCAAGTATTTCGTAATATAGTTTCTTATCATAGAGAAATGGCTATTGCTAAAAATAAGATGAATGTTCTTATGATTGCTAAATCTCTTCTTGGTAGAAAACCTGCTGAAACTATATATCGTATGGCTGCTGATGGTGTACTCTATATTGATGATGAAGATGATGCTAATCTTGTTAAAGCACAAAATGTTCGTTATCTTGAAAGTCGAATGAATAATTATATTACTGAACTTGGACAACTTATCCAAGAGATTGAACAGACTGCTAAAATGGAATGTGATATGACTCCGCAACGTTATGGTGAGATTGCTAATAGTGCTGGTAAAGGAGTTACTGATGAAGCAGTTATTCGTGGAAGTATGGGTTCTGTTATTATTGAATTTATATTTGATAAAATGAGAGAACGAGATTATCAAGCTGAAATGGATTATACTAAACTTGCTTGGATTGATGGTCTTAATACTTCTTATAAAACTAAAGATGGTGATATTAGATATTTAAGTCTTGATGTTAATAGTCATATATTTGCTAATTATATTGTTACTTGTAAAACTTCTGTTAAAGAACGTGAGAAACTTGAACAATATAAACAACTTGCATTTAGTGCTGCTCAGAATGGTAATATGGATATGGCTAATGCTGCTATACGTGGAGATAATGTTGCTCAAATTAGTAAACTTATTGATAAATATCAAAATATTCAACGTGAGCATGAACTTGATATTGAACGTGTTTCTCAACAAACAGAACAACTTCGTCAAGAATTTGAACTTGCTAAAATTGATAGAAAAGCAGAACAAGATAGAGAAACTATTAGAGTTGAAAAATATCTTGATGGTCAAATTGAAGCTATGAAAGCAAATGCTAATATTATGAGTTTTGATAATGGTCTTAGTGATGCTGAAAAGAGTCAAGCTGAAGAACGTATGGAAAATGCTAGACTTAATCTTGAACGTAGTAAACTTAGTTTAGATGCTCAAAAGACTTCTGTTGAAGCACAACTTAAAGAAAAAGAATTAGCTGTTAAACTTAAAGAAAGTGATGATAAAGTCAAGATTGCAAAAACGAATAAAAATCGTTATGATAGTAAAAGTAAATAATCGACTGTACTTCTAAATTTTGTTCATAATAGGGCTGGACTTGCTTGTGAAAGTAGGTTCAGCCCATTTTCATTTTTCTTTACATCACATGAGCCATTTTAAGCTCATTCTAAGCACTTTATTCATTTCGTGATAGATTAATCATTATGATAAAATTTGATTCATACACGGCTTCTCTGAAAGCGACAGGATAGGTTATCAGTAATAAATATCCTAGTTAACAATAGTATGTTAGTCGACAAATCGGCTTAAAGGTGAACATATTTTAACGATACAAGTAAAACTCATATTATTATTATAGTTTATATTTGTGATATAGTAATTAATTAAAAACAAAGAGTTATGCCTAATTTTGATAGTTTTGGTTTTAATGGTGAAACATCTAATGGTGATGGAAAACCTACTGACGACATGACAGACCTTGATACAGGTAAAACAGGGCAGTTAGATGCTGATGGTAATCCTATTGATGATATTACTAATAATGGTAATGGAGATGGGAATAGTGATTCTAATGCTAATAAAGATAACCAATCTTCATCCTCTACGGGGGGTAAGCCTAATGACAAAGCGAATGACGCTGATGCTGAACATGGTTTAGAAGAAGGTACTATTATCGAAGATGGAGATAATAAATATACTGTTGATAAAGACGGTAATCTTATTGACGATAAAGGTAATATCTTTAAAGCTAAAAATGAAGTTGCTGCTTATCTTAAAGAATTTGAAGTAGAAGATACTAAAGAAGAAAATACTATTGATGTTAAATCAATTCAAGAACTTGTAGGTGTTTCTGTTACTTCAGAAGATGGTAAAGCTGTTACTTTTAAAAATACTCCTCAAGGAGTTGCAAGTTATATTCAATCCGTTATTGATTTAAAACGTGATGAATTTGCTCAAGCTGGTGTTAATAAATTATTTGAAGATTATCCTATCGTTGGTGATTTTCTTAATTATTATGTTGCAAATGGTAATTCATTTGAAGGCTTTGGTGAACTTCGAGATAGAAGCGGTATTGAAGTAGATGAAAATAATGTAAGTCAACAAGAAGCTATTGTTCGTGAGGCGTTTAAGGAATTTAATCGTCGTGGTAATGTTGATAAGTATATTCAATATCTTAAAGATAGTAATGAACTTTTCAATGTTGCTAAAGAAGAACTTGAAGCTCTTCAGAAAGCTGATAACGAAATGCGTGAAGCTAATGCTAAAGAAGCTATGCGAGTTAAAGCAGAAGAAGAGAAACAACTTGTGGAATTTTGGAATGGAGTTAAAGAATGTATTGATAAACGACAAATTGCTGGTTATCGTATTCCTGAAACTGTTATTATTGAACGTAATGGAAAACAAATTTCTACTACTCCAGAAGATTTCTTCAATTATGTTTATCAAGTTGATGATAAAGGACTTTCTCGTTATGAAAATGATTTAATGAAGTTATCTCCTGCTGAAAGACGCGATGAAGAACTGCTTAAGGCTTGGCTTAAATATACAGGTAAAGGTTATGATAGTTTGATAGAAATGGCTGTTTCTGATAAAGAAGCTAAAAAGTTGAAACTTACTGCTAGTCAACGTAAATCTACAAAAGGAGCTATTAAAATAACTAAACCTGACAGTAAAAAAGACGTTCTGAAAGATGAGCGTTTTGGTTATTAACATAATAGTAAATTTGTAGATGAAAACATTACGTGTTATTGGACAAACTCGTTATGAAGATAGAGGTTATTCTAATGAAGAATCAATTGCTTATCTTCAGCTTCAAAAGCCAGAAGAAATTAATAGTTTTCTGACTTATAATTATGGTATGGATGATGACCGTTTTCCTTTAAGTTTTATTACTGAAGGTCAAGGTAGTCGTGGTATTAAAGATGTTGCTACTGTACAATGGACTTGGAAAACTATGGGTCGTATGAAGTTTACAGACTTTGTAACTTACTTTAATACTGCTGTTACTAAACCCGGTCAAAATGGTAGTGAATTTGAAGTTCATTTCTCTACTCATTGGTTTATTGAACAACATGGTCTTACTGCTCCCGATGGTGTTACTCAAGTTCGTATTCAGAAAGACTTAGGTGAATCTGCTTATGGTTATGCTTATCTTCTGAAACTTACTTCTCCTAATCCTGATGCTTATGTTGACCTTCAATGGTTGGCTAAAGGTATGTATTGGGCAATGAGTGCTCCTACTGTTTCTGAATCTTATTCTAAAGGTAACAGAAGCAATACTATGGGTCCTGCTGGAATGACTTCTCAACTTGAGTTTTATCGTTATTCTAAAGAAATAGCTGGTAATCTTGCTAATGTTGTTACTCAATATCAATTCCAAAATGATAATGGCGGTACTTCTAATCTTTGGATTAACGAAGAGATGCGACAGTTCAACTTGCACATGAGAGTAATGAACGAAGAACGTTTGTGGAAGTCTGAATATAATCGTTTACCTGATGGTACTATTCCTTTGAAAGACCATGATAATGGTAAACCTATTCCTCATACTGCTGGTATGTTAGAAATTTGTCGTGAATCTAACTACGATACTTATGGTGAAGTTCTGACTCTTAACAAACTTGAACGTACAGTTGGTGATGTTCTTGACCGTGATACTCAAGATGGAGATAAGAAAGTTGTTCTTATGGGCGGTAAAGGATTTATTCATGACTTTGAAATGGCTATCAGAACTGATGCTAAAGAAAACGGATTTATTACTCCTCTTGGTGAAAAGATGATTCAAGATAATGGTGATGGTCTTTCTTATGGACGTTACTTTAATAAGTATAAAACTCCAGATGGATATATCATTACTGTTATTCATAATGCTTATTTCGATAAGGGTACTGATGCTGAAGCTGCTAAACAAAATGGTATGATTCATCCTACTACCGGTTTGCCTATTACTTCTCATCAAGCTGCTTTGATTGATATGAGTAATTATAAAGGTAATCAGAATGTTCGTATAGTACGTCAAAAAGGACAGGCTTATAAAGCTAAAGTTATTGAAGGTATGACTGATATTCCTGCTTGCTGGGGATTGCCTAATACTAATCATGCAGCTACTGAAATTGATATGGCTCGTTATGAAGTTAAAGGCTCTATTGGTTTGCAGGTAGATAACACTACTAAGATGTTCTTATTGAAATGTGCATTATAATCATTTAAAAGAAGCTATTTAAGATATGGATTTTAACAAAGTAAATGAAGCTAATAAAGCAGGAGAAAATACTCCTGCTGCTTCTAATATAAATACAGATAAACAGGTTATACCCCCCGTAGAGGATGGAGTAGATAAACAGCCTGCTAATACAGTAGGATTTAGAGATGAAAGTCTTGATGAACCTTATACTGAAAAACGAACTATTACTATTAATTTAGTTACTAATTATTCATTATATCGTAGAGTTAATGATAAAACATTATCTAAACGAATGGATAAAATTGGTAGTTGTGTTCGTAGTTCTCGTACTCTTTCTTCTAATAAAGGTGAGATTGAATCTTATTTTCCTGCTTTAATTGGTCTTGCTCCTAATAATGAAAACTTTATTTCACGGGTTAAGGCTTATCTTAATAATATTAGTGTTTCAGTTGATGAACTAGGTAAGACTTTTGATATTTCTTTCTTTTGGAATCGTAAACGAGATTATCTTCGTTTTAGAGCTGAAGAAGAAGCTATTGAAACTGCTTATATGAATAGTGACCGTAAAGGAGTTAAAGAACTTAGAGAAGCTCTTGAAGCTAAGATTACTAAGTTAAATCTTCTTGAAAGTGAAAAGTATAAATATGGTTATCCTATTGTTCTTGATGACTATCTAATTTATCGTCATTGTTTATTATATAAAGATGTAGCTAAAGATATTGCTCTTATTAATTCTGACCCATCTATTAGATTTTATTTTAAAGATGACCAAAGAGAAGCTGAGCGTCTTGCTAAACATCGTCAGGAAATTAATTCTGCTAAAGGCAATTATGTTAAACTTCTCACGAATAGTGATTTGTTTGATGCTGTATTTATTCAATACTGTGTTGCCAATAATATTAATATTCCTAACGGTATTGCTATGGATACTGTTGATAAACAATCACATCTTGATAAATTTAGTACAAATGAACCTGCTAAGTTTAATAAACTTTGCAATGATAAAGATATTACTATTAAATCTTTAATTGAGGTTCTTATTTCTCGTGGAGAATTTATCAGAGCAATTCATAATCAGAATATTACTACTCCTGATGGTGAGTTCATTGGTGCTAATGTTAAAGAAGCTGTTACATGGTTTAAAAATCCTACTAATAGTGCTCTTGTTAGTGCTTATAAAAATAAACTTAAAAACATTTGATTATGAACATTGGGGAGATGCACGTGACGTTCAGAGAACTGGCACAACAGATGGGTATGCAGACCGTTCGTGCTATTCTCATGGAAGATATAGATATTTGTCTTAATGCTGCTATAATTGAAAAAGCTAGAAATGTAATAGTAGAAAACGTTGGACCTGTTCCTTATAATGATAAGGTTGCTCGACAAAATGCTTCTATTAGTCCTGTTAATGCTCTTAGAACTTTATACACAGCGGGTACTGTTAACGGCGGAGATATTACAGGTAATGGAACAGAAGTTGACCCTTATAAAATTAATATTGATAGCAACGGAATAATGCTATATACAGGCTTTCAAGTTAGTTATAATGGCAAGACAATTTATGATTGCAGAATTATTGAAGCTGAAGATTTAGGTCAAACGCTAAGAGATTTTTGTAATCGTGCTGCGAAAGATGCTCCGATAGTTACTATATTTGGTGATGAATCTGGTATTAATGTTGATATATATACTGGACGTAATAATACAGTTAAACCTCAATTAGTTAAATATCTTTATATCAAAGAACCTGCTAAAGTTAAATTTGATGAAGATAGAGAAGAAGATTGGGTTAATTGTGATTTACCTCCTTATTTACATATGGAAATAGTTATGCGTGCAGTACAGATTTATCTTGCTAGTATTGGTGCTACTTCTAATGGAGCTGATAAACAAAGTTAAACTCTAAATTAAATTAAAAATGAGACAGTTTTTGTTAGCGGGCAATGTCGCTTATGGAGCGAGCTTACCTCTTGCTGCTGGAGCGGTTGCTTTTACTTATCTTGCTAATGGCAAGGAAACGATTGACGCTGCCGGTACTAAGATTACCGATAAGTTTTACATTAATCTTGGTCGTGAAGCAAATGGTCCAGTAGTTCTTCCAGCTTATAAGAAACATCTTACTTTTGTTAAAGGTGTTTATCAAGTTGCTACTACTTTCTCTGCTAATCTTACTATCGGAGATGTAAATGCTTATTCTGATTATTCTATTATGATTGTGAAAAAAGGATTAAAGTTCAATGAACGTAATCGTTGGACTGCTACCATTCATACTGGTCTTAATCCTACTGCTAATGATGTAGCAAAGAAATTAGCTAACCAAATTAATAATAATACTGTTGGACATGGTATTAAAGCAACAGTTGCTGATGCTAAAATTACTTTAACTGCTGAGTCTAAAGGTATTGATTATGAAATTCTTGGAGCTGATGAATTAGTTGGTATTAGTGTTACAGTTACAGATACTGGTTTTCCTGCATATGGAGATGCGGCTTATATTACTGATTTGGCTAATAAAGCTGCTGCCGATGCTGGTATCGAATATACTTATCGAGATACTTATACTGAACTGTATCCTACATATCCGCTTAATCCTTTGAAACAACCTGATAGTGCAGATGCTGGATATACTATCTTTACTCTTCGTTTTGCTGTTCCACGTGAAATGAAAACTAGAGATGAAGTTGTTCATCAGATTGTACAAATAGCATTCCCTACTGAAGCTGCTGCTATTGCAACTGTTGAAACTATCCTTAAAGCTATTGCTACTGAAGAAAAAGTATAACCTATTACCCGACTCGATTAGGTAAATATTAGGTAATATTAATCGAATAGGGGCTATTGGTATTAGCATTAGTGTTGATACTGATAGTCCCTATTCTTGTATCTATAAAAATGGAATTAATTCAAAATGCCTTTGAACAAGGTCTTATTCCCGGTATTGTTATTGTTATTTATCTTATAATTAATAAGATAATTGATAATAACAAAAGAAATCCTTTAGATGATATCGCCAAACTTCTTAACATAGTTACTATAGATATTATTGAAAAAGATAGAGAAAAATCTAAAGCTGTTATTTCTATTACTATGGTTAATGCAGCTTCGGAATGTGCAAAGTTTGTTGCTTCAACTATTATTACTAATAATGTTGATAATAATCGTGACCAAATAGAATATAACGCTAGACATTTAGTTAATAGTGTTTATTATGATGCTTATTCTAAACTTAATATGTATCGTGGTGATGAAGATTATCTTAGTCATTATATGAAAGAAGAATGGAAAGAAGATATTTATGGTGATATTATAAATATTGTCTATAATAAAAATCTTGATTCTAATCAACGTATATTAGCATTTAATAAACGTATTGATATTAGAGTTAATGATTATACTGCTTATATTATTAATAAGGCATTTAAATAAGATGGTATTATGATAAGAGGTTATATTAATAATCCAAAACAGCTATCTAAAGAGATGCAATTACGCATTGCAAGCATGGCTGAAAAACAGGTGAGAATAGCAGAATTAGGCTTCCCATTGAACGAAAAAAATTGGTGCAAACTAACACAAGGACAAATTTTAATTCAAGCTCTAGAAGCCTTAGAATTGCTTTCTGACGAAGAACAAAAATCAATTATTAATTCATATAATAACTTGATGGTAGAATGAGTGAACAAATAGATGATAATTATGTTAATGGTGTCTATGTAAAAGCTAGTGGAACTGAACAAGTTGAGATTAATCCCCAATATGTTTATATGACTGTTCCTAGCAAATATGTTTGTGTTTATCATAAACTATTAGTTCTTATGGCACAATATGGACTTGATATGCTTAATGATTGTTCTGCTACTTGTAAAGGTAATAATAGAAATATTGTTACTTGTTGGAATATGTTTCAATCTGCTATGGCAGCATATCAACTTGGTCAAAATAAACTTGCTGAAACACTTCTTAAATATATTAAAGGACAACTTAATATTATTTATGAAGGTAGTGAACAAGTTCAGTATAGTGGTTCTATTACGCTTCCTGTTGATGAAGAAGGTAAAATTCATGCAATAGTTAGTTGTGGAGATGCTCCTAAATTTTATGTTGACCCTGAAACTGGTAAACTTTGGGAGAAGAAAGAAGAAGGTAAAGAATATAATGAAACTTATAGTCTTAGTAATGTTGATTATGATAATGAATAATGTGAATGTGTTCCATCCTCTACGGGGGGTCTACACTATGAATTTAGTAAACCTAGAGAACGTATGAAAACAATAGAAGAAGAACTTGGTAAAGTTAGTCTTACTTGTAATGGTCAATGGAATGATAGACCTTATGAAAGACTATGTATAGTTCATGACGGTTTCTATGCTAGCTATATATCTCGTAAAGCTGTTCCTGCTGGTATTCCTTTATCTAATGAAGAGTATTGGCAGCCTATTGCTAAACTTCGAGAAGATTTAGTTATTGATTATGAAACTTTCAAGAAAGAAATACTAGAACTTATTGCTGTTGTTCAAAGAGGTCTTAAAGCTGCTAGAATTGTAGTATCTACAATGGAAGATAGAGATACTCTTACTTGGGAACAGATTGGAGTAGGTTGTGAAGTTTATGTTATTGAAACTAAAAAGAGTTATATTCTTGATGAAATAACTCCTATTACTAATGCAAAGAAATGGCATCTTGAAGCTGACTCTGAAATTGGTTCTAAATTTGTAGAATCATTTAGTGGTATGTTTCCAAGAGCAATTGCAGAACGTGCAGTTGCTGATGAATTTGGTATTAATATTCAAGATAATTATCTTCGTCGTAATGTTGTAGTTAATTATATGGCACAAGTACTTAAACAGTATTTTGAAGATAATGCTGTTCAAATACTTGAAGGTCAGATTACTCCTGAAATGCTTAGTGAATCTGTTAAACAAATGTTTACTGCTTCACAGATTACTAATGCAGCTGATGAAGAAGATTTAACTGTTGTTGATAATCTTCTTAAATTTGCAGATAAAGACTATAATACAAATGATTATAGTGGAAAGGCTCGTAAATATCTTCGTAAGAATATGATTAGTGGTGTTAATACTCTTACTCAAGATATGATTAACGAGCCTAATACTATTTATATACTTCAATATGATTATTGTTTAGCTGGACAAACTATTGAACTTCCAGATAATAGTATTATTCTTTGGAGAGGAGGTAAATTATATGATGGTGCCATTGAATTAAATAAATGTAGACTTCTTAGTAATTATCGTCAGGAAGATATGTTTGATAAAGAAACTATATCTTTAGATGGTGATTGGGCTAAAGGTCAAATACTTTATCATCCTCTTGATTTAGGCGAAGATAATAAACAAGTTGAAATTACAGGTTGGGGTGGTTCTTATACCAATGATTTTTATTGGTTTTGGGATGGAGAAAAATGGGTAAGTATGGGTTTTGATTTATCTGTTTATCTTACTCGTGCTGAATTTGAAGCTTTCTTAGAGAAGTTAAGAGAAGAAATGGAAAAGTTCTATGCTTGGCTTCTTGAAGAACTTAGAAAGATTAATGAACATCTTGAACTTCATGACCAACAGATAAATAATCTTCAACAAGAAGTTTCTAATATTAATACTAGAATAGATAATCTTATTACTGAATATAACGCTAAATTTACTGATATTTATAATAAGATTGGAGATTTAAATAGTAGTATAGAAGGTAGTATTAATAATCTAGAACAATATATTAATAATAAGATTGAAGAGATTCTTAATAAGATAGACCAAAGTGGTGGTAACATAAGTAATGAGTATAAACAATATTTTGAAGATAATTATGTTTCTATGTTTAAGAACATGATTAAAGCTGGTACTAATATTACTTTTGTTGAAAACTCTGATGGTACTATTACTATTAATGCTACAGGTGGTGGTTCTGGCGGCGGTGGATTAACCGAACAAGAAGTAAGAGATATTGTTAATTCTATGCTTAATAATTATTATACTAAGTCTGAAATTAATGATATCATTGCTGGTATTGAAGGCGGTGGAGGAAGTGGTGGAGATGGCACTCATAATGTTATGTCTACTACTCAACTCGGTGAAGCTAGAACAGGTAAATATCTTACTATGAGTAAATTTGCTAATAGTGAAACTAAACCTAGTAGACTTGATGTTGATTTTAATACTCTTTATACAGATATTAAAAATAAATTAGTAAATGATGGATTTGGCTCAGGTGGTGGAGGAGGAACAACAGGTGGAGTAACTGCTACTCAAGTACAAACTTGGATTGCTGCTGTTATGCCTATTGGTTCTATTATGCTTTGGGATACTTCAACTCCTCCTAATGGTTGGGAAGTTTATACCGCTGCACAAGGACGTTTTGTTATGGGTTATATACCAAATGGTATTAATATTTATAGTAATCCTAAACAAGGAAATCTTGATTGGAAAACAGTTCTTGAAAATATTAAAGATACATATGACCCTGCTGCTCCGGGTCGTAATATAAGTGCATATGCATTTTATATCGGTGGCACAGATTTACCTCTTCATCAACATGCTGTTGCTGTTGGTAAATCTAAATCTGGTGATAATAGTAATCATGTTATAACGCCTAGTAACTGGCGATTTGTATCAGGAGATTTAGATCACGATGTTAAAAATGGTTATCCTTATGGTACTGATAGAAATAGTTTTAATAATTTTGGTATTAATCGTTCTACTAATTGGTATATGACTGGACCTAATATTAGTAATAATGGTGAAATGACTTGGAGTCAAATAAGTAGTAATAGATGGACAGGTAATTATCTTGCTATTAATAAACTTATGCCTACTATTGCTTTACATTATATTAAACGTGCTTCTAATCCGTGGTAATTATGTCTAAAGAAGAGAATGTTTTTGTTGGTACTAATTGTCAATCTTTTGACCCTAGTAAAGTTCAATGTGATAAAGAAGGCAATATGCCAATTCATATACTAGATAAGTATTGTGAAGAAAATGATACTAGATATAATATATATCCTTTAACTGTTATTCAAGCTATATTTGATGGTAAAACTGGTACTAGACTAGATAGAATACTTGCTGCTTGTAATAGTGTTTATTTAACTTGGGAAGGTACTTTTGCTGATACTGTTAATAAACTTGATAAAATTTATCGTCGTAAAGGATATATTATTACTTATCGTGATGCAACTAATATTAATTGGACACAACGATATAATAGTGATGATATTAGTGATGCTGCTTGGACTAATCCAGATAATTGGGAGGGATGGTCTTTTGATACTGTTATTAAAGATTTAGCAGAAGCACTTGAAAAGATATTTACTAATATAGGTGATTATAAAGACTTTCTTGATATTATTACTAGTTTTATTAATGATTTTGTTATTAATGTATTTAATAATATTAATAACTATCCTAAACTAGTTGAAATTATTAAGAATAGTACAGTTGAAAGTTTGCCTATTATTATTAGAGATATATTTAATAATATTAATGAATATCCTGAGCTTAAAGAGATATTTAATCAATATATTAAACAATGGACTGAATCTATCTTTAATAATATTTCTTCTTATCCTGCTCTTAATCAATTTATAACTAATGCTATTAATTCTCATGTAGAAACTACTATTGGCAACATATTTAATAATATTGATAATTATCCTGCTATTAAAAATCTTATTATTACTAATACTGTTAATAAAGTAGTTGATATATTTAAAAATATTGGTCAATATCCGGAATTACAGGAAGCTATTCAGAATAATATTAATGAACGAGTTGATTATATATTTAATAATATTAATAATTATCCTGAACTTATTGGTATTCTTTCTGATTTAGTTTGTAATTGTGTTAAGAATATATTTGCTAATATTAATAATTATCCAGCTCTTGTTACTTGTATTAATAATGCTGTAAATAGTAGAGTTGATTATATTTTCAATAATATTGATAGATTTCCTATTCTTAAGAATCTTATTGAAACTAAAGTAGAAGCTAGAGTTACTTATATATTTGAACATATTAATAATTTTACTGAACTACTTAATGTTATTAAAGGTAATATAGAAAATATCTTTGATAATATTGATAATCATCCTAATCTTAAAGTTGTTATTGAGAATAAGGTTAAATCTACAGTTGAACATATCCTTAGTAATATAGATAATTATCCTATTATTAAAGAGAAGATTATTCAATTCTGTAATGAAGCTATTGAAGCTAAACGTGGTGTAGCAAATGGTATTGCTAGTCTTGATGGAGATGGTAAAGTTCCAGCAAGTCAATTACCTAGTTATGTTGATGATGTTCTTGAAGGATATTATGTTGATGAAACTCATTTTGCTGAGAAATATATAGAAGATGCTCCTGTATATTATACTCCTGAAAAAGGTAAGATTTATGTTGATATAAGTGAAAGTACTGATTATAGTGGTAAGACCTATCGTTGGTCTGGAACTAAATATTCAGTTATATCTGAAACTTTAGCTTTAGGTGAAGTTACAGGCACTGCTTATGATGGTGGTAAAGGTAAGAAAACTACTGATATCGTTAATAGTTTACCTAGTGAATTTATTATTAGACTAGATAGAGTTGACCAAACAACAGAAGGACTTAAAATTATATATAGTAAATCTGTTAAAAGTAATAATACAAATTTATATATTGATAAAACTCCTTTTGGTCTTGTTTTAAATAATGCTAGTAAAACTGCTAATGGTAGTATGTCATCTGCTGATAAAGTTAAACTTGATGAAACTTTACCTAATCAAATTACTGAACTTCGTAATAATGTTTATACTAAAGAAGAAATTAATAATAAGTTTGATAATGTACCAACAGTAGAAAATACTTATACTAAAGCAGAAGTTGATAAAGCTATTGCTGATGCTATTAAAGCTTTAATTCCTGCTGGGTATGAACTTGTTATTAAAAAGAAAACAACTTAATATTAATCATGGTGGTACTGAATAAGTGCCACCATTTAAAGTTTATAAAGTTATGCAAGATATTAATCAACAATTATATGAAAATAAAAGTACACCTGAAGGATTTATTCCTGTTTATAGTGTAGTTGTTACTGTTCCTACTGGAGTATATACTAATGGGCAAAAAGAATTTACTTGTGATAAAACTTTTGATGAAGTAAAAGAAATACTGTTAAAAGGCGGAAGTATTATTGCTGTTGATAATAATAATAGTAGAATTAATTTTGATAGAATTGTTATAGGCAATAATGATATTAGTGCTACAATTACTTATTTTTCTAATAATGGAATTAATAAAATCGATTTAAGTTGGGATAAAGGTATAGCTAGAGTTGGTGGTGAAGAAACAAAAAGTATTAATACTTTTGTAGCTATAGGTAGTCTTTCTCTTGTTAATAATTATAATATTGGAGCTATAATTACTAAAATACTTAATAGTGCTACTAATGGAGAAGTATTAACTGCTATAAATTCTATATTTATTAGTTTTGATGGATTTACTTCTGCCATTAATAAACCTAATTCTATATTTTATGATGATAATGGAAAATATAGTGTTAGAGTTAGTGGTAGTGTAATTGTAATAGTATGGGATGCAGATACATATATAGGACATGTTACTATTGATAACACAGGAGCTTATACTTATAATACTATTCAAATAGTTGACCAAACTCTTTATAGATTATCTGCTCTTACTATTGAGCCAATAGTTAATCCTAAAATATGGATTGGTACTGCTACTCAATATGCAGCTATTGCACAAAAAGATAACAATACTACTTATATAGTTAAATCAGACGCTTAAGTTATGGCTATATATCAAGGAGATATTAGAATACATGATATTAAACTTGGTAGTATAGATGTATTTGAAATATATCAAGGTTCTAAACTTGTTTATCCAGAGAATACTGAAGTTACTATTACTTTTAAATTGAATGTTTCCGGAACTGTTACTATTAATGGTTATACTCCTGTTATAAGTGAAAACAATACTAAATTTATATTTACTATTCCTGTTAAAACTAATTATACTGCTAATATTACTGCTGAACATTATAAATCTCAAACTATTAGTGGTAAAAGTGGTTATTTACCTATAACTCATAATGTAGAATTAGAATGGGAACAAATATTTATTTCTTATACTGTTACTTTTCCTACTGATGGAGTTAAAGTTTTATTTGATGGAATAGAAAAAGGAGTTATAACTAATGGTAAGTTAGTTGTATTAATTGATGATACAGAAGCTAAAGATAGTTATACTGTTACATTTAAAGGTAGTAAAGCTAGTACATATGATACTAGTACATTAACAGTAGTTGATAGTGCTATTGCAAATACAGGTGGAAGTTATGATTTAAAACTTCCTACTAGTTCTGTTAAAAGTGGATATAAGAGAACTGACTATGCATCCTCCACGGGGAGTATAACCAAGGGTTCTACTTATGCTGGAACTTGGATTGAAACTGTTGTTAATCTTACTGCTAGCTTTACTAGTTCTACTACTTTAGGTAGTATAAGTAATAATGTATTAACTATACCTAATAATGAATCTACTAATGCTAAAAATGGTACTTTAACTGTTGTATTTACTTTAGAAAATAATCAAACTAAAGAAGTTAGTGCTGCTTTAAATCAAGCTGCTGGTGCTAAAGTTTATACTAATTGGGTATTAGATTTACAAACTGATGGAACTAGTGTTGAAGCTAAAGGTGGCACTAGAACTATTACAGCTAATGTTGCTCGTAGAACTTATAAATGGAATAACACTGGTACTGTTTATAGTGAAACTGCTACTCCTACTCTTAGTATTAGTGGTAGTGCTAGTCTTAGTGGAAATCAAATAAAATTTACATCAAACGAGAGCGTTTCAGCCCGTTCAGCGACACTTACAGCTAGTTATGTAGGATTGTCCAAAACGGTTACGATAACGCAACAGGCAGGCGCAAAAGTGTATTCAGCGTGGTCTGCTTGGACTGTTTCTATCTCGGCAAGCACGCAAACGATAGCTGCAAGTGGTGGTTCATCTACGATAACTACTAATGCTAGTCGTTCTCGTACTTGGACTTGGAATGGAGTTGGTACTACACATACTGATACTGAAACAGGTACACCAACGCTTAGTGGAACAGCTACAGGTTTTACTTTAAGCGGTACTACTGTTACTGCTAGTAATAATGAATCAACAAACAGTAGAAGTATAAATATTACTGCTACTCATTCAGGTGTTACTAAGTCTATTACAATTAGTCAGAGTGCTGGAAGTAAAGTTTATGGTAGTTGGTCTAAATGGACTATTAATAAGAGTTCAAGTGGAACTACTATTGCTGCATCTGGTGGTAGTGGTACTGTTAGTGCACCTACTGCTATACGTACTAGGTCATATACTTGGAATGGAACAGGAACAAGTTATACTGAACAAGGAACTGGTACTCCAACTTTGACTAAACAAAGCGGTGATGGTAGTTTTAGTGTAAGTGGTACAACAGCTACTGTTAGTTATGGTAATAATACAACAATTAGTAGTAAATCTACAGTTGTTCGTGCTACTATGGATACTGAATATGTTGATACTACTTTTACTCAATCTGCTGGTAGTAAAGTATATGGAAGTTGGTCAATATGGAGCGTATATTGTAATGCTAGTAGTTTTACAGTTTCTGCATCTGGTGGCTCTGTTACTATTTATAGCGGTGCTTCTAGAAGTAGAAGTTGGACATGGAATGGAGTTAGCGGTTCAGGTGGAACAGAAAGTGAAAGTGGTACTCCTACATTAAGTGCTAGTGGTAGTGGTTCTTTAAGTAGAACTACATTAAGTTATGGTAATAATACTTCTACTAGTTCTAGGACTACTAGAGTTACTGCTTCTTATGGTGGTTCTTCTAATTATTGTGATATTACTCAATCTGCTGGTAGTAAAACTTATAGTAGTTGGGGAGCATGGAATATTACTTTAACTGCTAATCCTATAACTATAGCTGCTGCTGGCGGTAATTCTACATTATCTACATCTGCTACTAGAAGTAGAACTTGGCAATGGAATGGTACTGGAACTACTTATACAGAACAAGATAGTGGTACTCCTACATTAAGTAAAGTTAGTGGAGCTGCAACATTAAATAGTAAAACTGTTAATTATGGTAATAATACTTCTACTAATTCTCGTAGTTCGGTATTTAGAGCTACTATAGATAGTGCTACTAAAGATATTACTATTACTCAATCTGCTGGTAGTTTAGTTTATCAAAATGTAATATATCATACTACATATTATGGAACTGGTCCAGATACCGGTATTGATAGTACCACTTATCCTAATGTATGTGAAATTGATAAGGATATATCTTCAAAAGGAGAATTAATATATGTATATTATAAGATATATACTACTCAAAAATATACTTGGAATGGAGTAGAAGGAAGTGGCGGTACTACTTATAAATATTATACTGCCAGTGATATTGTAACTATTAGTAAAGTTAATTGTGATGTACTAGTTGGTAATGCCAGTACAGTAGGTGATAATATGATAGCTTTTGGAATACAAGTTTTATCTAATTCTTCTACTAGTAGTAGAACATGGTATGTTGAATGGAGATGGCTAGGTTCACAAAATAATACTACTAGAGGTACTCAACAAGGTAGTCCTGTAGTTGGTCGTTTTTTGCATACAAAATAATAAGTTTACTACTAATGTTGCATTACCTGTTTATATAAATAGTATGAATGTAGATACTATATATGATGGAGAAACAACTTATAATAATATTATTAGTAGTCCTGTTAGTGTTTACGTATATATTCCTACTAATGTTAGTACATTTTATTCTGGTAAATTACAATTTTGGTTTGAACATGAAGATGGTAGTGGTGATAAATATAACTGTGGTTTAAGTAATTATAGTACAGTTAGTGGTATTAATATAAGTAATAACGGCACTATTATTAGTGTTAATTCTAATACTACTGTTTCCGGTTTTACTATACTATGTCAATTTACTATGACTTCTAATAATATAGTATTTAATATAAGAGTTCTAGTTGAAGCATGATGAAAATATTATTCAATATAACAATGTTAGTGATAACTATATTGTTTATTTACTTATTAAAATTATTCAAATTAATTATATAGCTATGAATGATAAACAATTATATGAAAAGCTAAGTCAAAATAATTATGATAAAGTATTTCCTATTACTTATCTTCAAAATATTCTTGACAAAGATACAAACAATAATTTAACTGTTGTTCTTTCTAGATTTAATCATCTATGGATTCCATATCAAGGAACTAGGGTTAATACTCGTAAAGCTGTACCTACTATACTTCGACGTAATAGTCTTACTATTAGTTATTATGATGCTGAACATAATCTTTCTGTAACTGAAAGTTATATTGGTAATAATCTTCAAGCTGGAGTTGAAGCTAGTTGGGTTTCTGATGATAATTGGACAAAAATTCTTAGTGAGAAGTATCTTGAAGAGAATGGTGCTAAGATTCCAATTGCTGATGGAACTATTGATTGGGATATGCTTAATGAAGCTCTTAAACAAATGATTGCAGGAAATGGTAAAGTTAATATTATTAATTATCCTGATGAAGAAGATATTACTATAAGATTAAGTCCGGGTTGTTGTAATGTTAATCGTCTTAGTCTTAAAGATAGACCTTATGAACCTGAATATAAAAGTGGTAAAGGATATAAAATAGTTCGCAAGGTCTTACTCCCCGTGGAGGATGATGCTAGTAATGCAGAACAGCTTTTATTTGATGGTTTTCTTGACGATACTTATTGTGAACAATATGGTCAAATAATTCTTAATACTGATAAATATGAAGTTATTAGAACAGATTTAGGTAATACTGCTGGTATTTATTATGATACTTATCATAAATTATTTGTTCTTAGAGTTAAGACTATTAATGATGGAGTTGGATTTTATAATTATTATACTAGATGGACTATTGTAGAACCTACTGATAGAGTTCATCCTCTACGGGGGGTCAACACTGCTGACTATGGAAATAGTGAAGATTATAATATTTATAATACTTGTCTTTCTGATGAACGTCCAAGACTTGGTATTATATATGTTAATTCAGTAGATAATATTAAATATTATTTTAATGAAGAAAATCTAGTTCAAGTTAAGAATAATATTTATCTTAATTATAAAGCTGTTCTTACTCAAGATATGCTTAACGAAGAAAATACTCGTTATATTATTCGTTATGCTTTTGACTTAAGTGGTAAAACTATTACAATGCCTGCTGGATGTGAACTTGTATTTGAAGGTGGTATTATTGAAAATGGTACTATTGATTTAAATAAATGTAAACTTACAGGTATGGTTGGTGAAGAATCTGAATATCTTCCTAATGTAACTTGTAGTAATTGGGCTAAAGGACAGATTGAATATCGTAATGGAAAGATTTGTTATTGGAATGGTACTGAATGGAGAGTAATGGGGTGATACTTCTTCTATGGAAAGTTATACTAAAGAAGAAATTAATAATATGTTTAAAAATTATTATACTAAATCTGAAACTTATAATAAAGAAGAAGTTAATAATTTTACTTAATAGATATGTTACTAATGATACATTTAATAACTTTAAAGAAGAAATAAATCAATCTATTACTAATAGTGTTAATCTTGATAAGATTCAAAAAGCTATTAATGACGGATGTGGAGTTAATATGACTATGCCTAGTGCAAATAGTAATAAACTTAGTCTTCCAATTTGGACAGGAACTGCTACCCAATATGCAACTATTACCCCAGTTGCTGGAATGACTTATAATATTATTGATGAATAATGAGTTTAACTCTTGGACGTCAAGGAGGAATTGCTCAACCTCTTAAGAAACGAACAGTAGGTCAAACTAATATTGCTCATGTTTATGATGGTGCTAATCATATTTGGCCTACTTCTGTTATTCATTTTAGTGATTTTACTAGTGTCCAACTTAGATATATTTGGGGTAGTGATGATGGTCGAGATTTGGATACTAAATCATATTATGTTAATTCGCCTATTAATAGTTTAAACTATGTAGCTGTTGGTTGGTCTTGGAATTTAAGCCAAATTCCTTACCTATATTGGGGTGGCGATAATACTGACTCAGGTGCTGAATGTGTTATGTTTAATATTGAATCTATGATTGACCTTGAAGATAAAATGCCTGATATAATGAAAATGAATCTTTGTGCTAATTGGTTTGGAAGTTTAAGTAGAGGTCATGTTACTGTTGAATGTACTGCTTATAAAGGTGGAGTTATTGTTCATGCTTGGCAATTAAGAAATAATGAAATTGATGTTGATAATAGAGGAATGTTTATTTTTCCTTTGGCTGATGGAACTATTAATATGCCTGATGGACATGGTGGCTATAAAGAATGTTGGTATGGTGAAGTTATTAAAAGAGTTGCTAAATCTAATAATGAAGTAAAATATTTTAGAATTAATCCTGTTAATGATAAAACTATTGGTTTAGATAATATTAAAATAATTCGTCATGGTGGTGGTTATATTCATCGTGATGGTTATTGTTGGTATGAAAATCAACCTAATGATAAATATAAAGTTTAGAATAATCAAGTTAATACAACTGGTACTCCTTTAGTTCCCTTTTTTATTTATCTAAATTTTAGTATGGACAAATTTATTGATGTAATCGTAGATGGTATCCTTAGTAATTTTGACTTTGGATTTATGTTTATTGTTAATGTTCTAACTTATATTATTATTAAAGTTATTGATTACTTTAATGGTGATAATAAAGTTCCTACTTGGCAAAAACGATGTGTATTAGTAATAAGTATTGCTACTATGGCTGGTATTTATATTGCTGCTGGATATGATAATGCTATTATGCTTGTTAATAGTGCTGTTCTTGCTCCTGTGTTTTGGAGTTGGGTTGTTAGTCCTATTCTAAAGAAACTTGGAGTTGGCTATAAAGATATTGATAATACTATTTGTTAAGATTGTATGAGATTGATTAGCTAGGTTTGATTGACTGATTTAAGCCTGCTATGTCCTCTACGGGGAGTATAGCTTGCCGAATTTGGCTAGTTTTAAGCCTAGCTGATTAGTTATACACGATTGAATAAAAGTCTTACTATAAGCCTAAAAAGTGGCTCTATGGACGTACATAAATATTTACAATATTAAAATTTAAAATAGTAAAGTTATGAGAGTTATTAAGACTAAACATTTTCCTTTTAATGGTTATAAAGCTATTAATCTTTTTGGTATTATATTTACTAAAGGTGAATTAAGTAACAAAGAACTTAATCATGAAGCTATTCATACAGAACAAATGAAAGAGATGTTATATATCTTTTTCTATATATGGTATGGTATTGAATATCTTATTATAAGACTATTTCATATTAAACAACATGATGCGTATAAAGATGTAAGTTTTGAAGAAGAAGCTCATATTAATGATGATAATCTTAATTATATTAGTAAACGTAAACATTATACTTGGACTAAATATCTAGGTATTAATAGTTCTAAAACTGCTTAATTAAAAAATGTTAATAATATTGTTAAACTACTTGTTATTAATAATATAATTTATATTTGTGACAAACTAAATTCTAAAGATATGGAAGATGATAAAAGAGTTAATTATAAGTTAGATGCTATTAATAAACTTATTAATAATCTTAAACTTAGTATTTCTGGTAATAAAGAACATGATGAGCTTGGAGAAAATAATGTTATAGTTAATCTTGATGAAATTAGCCAAAAGATTACTGAATTACATCAAATGGTTAAAGATGAATTTGATGAGTTTGAAAATCAACATAAAAGTGAATCAGATGAAACTCAAACTCTTCTTAATAGTCGTTTTGATAAAGTTGATGCTAAATTAGATAGTATTAAAGCTGCTGTTGATAGTATGAAAACTACTATTGGTAATAAACTTGATACTGTTAATTCTACTATTAATAAAGCAAATACAGATATAGTTGCTGCGATTAATGCTATGAAAGCTAGTAATGATACTAAAAACGATGCTATAATTACTGCTCTTCAAGGACTTGTAACTCAAGTTAATCGAAATACTAGTAATATTAATTCTCTTAACAGTCGAGTTGATGCTCTAGAACAAGCTTAACATGAATTTTAATTTAGTAGAGATGTATAATGGCTTGTTAAGATTTAACAAGCATATACTAAATGAACTTGCAGAAGGACTTAAACATTTACCTAATTTAGATGGAGTATCTAAAGGAGATAGTTTAATTATTAATGAACAAGGTAATCCAGCTTGGGGTTCTGCTGCATTTATTCCTACTTTTGAAAATGCTGCTTATGGTATTGAATGGACTAAAGATGACAATGATATAATCAGAATTGGTAATGCTAAATTTCATAGAGAACTTCCTATTCAAAATAGACTTAAAGGTTGTGTCTATAATGAAAAGAAAATCAGTTATTTCCTTAATCCTACGGGTTGGGCTAAACCTCTTGAAAATGGTTTTATTCCTCCTCTTGATGGAAGTGATGGCGATGTTGGGGTAAGAGTTCCAGAATTTTATATGTGTGTTAAAGATACTGGTACTAAATATCAACTTTGGATAAGTGATTTTAATATTGATGGAACATTTACTAGAGTTCATCCTTTTATTATAAGTCATACTAAAACTATGACTAGAACTAGAGAAGATGGCAAAGAAGAAGTATTTAGTGCTTGTATTAAACACGATGATACTAGATATTTAGGAGGAAATAAAAGTTCTTCTATTGTTGCTACTAAATTGCAAGGTAGACCTAGAACTGGAATTAATTATGATAAAGCTAATGAGTTTTGTGCTAATCGTGGCGATTGGATTACAATGATTGATTATCTTGAATATTGTGTTTTACAAGCTCTTTGTTATATTGAGTATGCTAATTTTGATAGTCAAGCTGCATTAAATACTAATTTAACTAGTGATGGATTTAAACAAGGAGGGCTTGGTGCTGGTGTTACAAATTTAAATTTGAATAGATGGACAGCTTTTAATGGTAATAATCCTATTGTACAAACTTATTGGACTGCTGAACATAATATTGGTAATGGTAGTACAAATGGTGACCATTATGAACTAGGAAATTATAATACAGATGGTAGTAATTTTAATACTTATCCTGCTGTTTATCGAGGTATTCTAAATTTCTTTGGTGATATATGGACGTTTATTAGAGATGTAGTTATTATAAATCGTAATGCAAATTATAATAGTGTTTATCTTCTTAAAAAAGGTGTTAATCATTCTGATGTTACAATAGATAATATTCAAGATAAATGTTATTTTATAGGTGACCAAGCTAATACTAATAATTTTATTACTGAATTTGATTTTAGATTTGGTCCTTATTTTGTTCCTAATAAAGTTGGAACTAATAAAAAAGCTGACTATAATTGGAAAAGAGGTAATGATGGACAAGATACAGATAAAGCTATTCGTGTGCTTCTGCTTGGCGGTAGCGCTGGTAGCGGTTCTTGGGCTGGCTCTGGTGACTTTAATTCTGATTGGGTTCGGTCGGATTCTTCTGCTAATGTCGGCTTCTTTACCACAGTTAAGCTTGATTAAATAAGTCCACGTGGAACTGTTGCTAGGAGTAGTTGGTTAATTAATTTGTTTTCTGTTTTTGTATTTCTCGATACTACTCCTGCAACAGTTTATTATAATAATATTAAAGGTTATATTTCTTAAGATGATTGACATTTAGATACAGTGCTTCTGCTTAGCAGTAACGCTAATAACAGTTCTAAAGCTAGCTCTAGTAACTTTAATTCTAATTGAGTTCAGTCAGATTCTAATGCTAATGTCGGCTTCTTTTATATAATTCCTAAAACTAATAAATATAAGATTAATATAAATATTATTTTGGGAAGTATAATCTTACCTCTTGGTAAAAGATAACGTTATTTAGAAACTAAAAGTGTTGGTAGTGATATTTACGAAGGCTCTTATATAAATTATATAAATATGAAAAGATATAGTGGTTTACATGATAAACTATGTACTATTGAAAATATTGAAGTTGCTGATGATAATGCAAGAAAGAATAAGAATAAGAAATATGGTATTAATAAACATGATAAAAATAGACAATATGAAAATGAAGATTTGGTAGATAAATTATTTAATCTTAAATATAAAACTTCTAAATATAGTCTATATAAAATATATGAACCAAAAGAACGTATTATTTATAGACTTCCTTATTATCCAGATAGAATTGCTCATCATGCTATAATGAATGTTGTAAAAGATATTTGGACAAAAAGTTTTATTCATAATACATATAGTTGTATTGAAGGTAGAGGTATTCATCTTTGTGCAAATAATCTTAAAAGAGATTTAAGAAAATATCCTAACGAAACTACATATTGTCTTAAATTAGATATTAGAAAATTTTATCCTAGTATTCCTCATGATGGTCTTAAGAAATGTATTAGAAAGAAAATTAAAGATAAAGATTTTCTAATGATTCTTGATGAAATTATTGATTCTACTGATAATGTTCGTGATATTTCTTTTAAATTAACTAATAAGATTGGAATTGGAGTTCCTATTGGTAATTATCTATCTCAATACTTTGCTAATCTTTATCTTAGCGAACTTGACCATTTATGTAAAGAAGAACTTAAATGTAAATTCTATTATCGTTATGCTGATGATATAGTTATTCTAAGTGATAATAAAGATTTTCTTCATAAAGTTCTTATTTATATTAAATTATATGTTCATACTATTGGATTGAAAGTTAAAGATAATTATCAAATATATCCTGTTAATAGTAGAGGAATTAATTTTGTTGGTTATGTATTTTATCATACTCATACTCTAATTAGAAAATCTATTAAGTATAAAATTATAAGACTAGTAAATAGTTATTTAAATAGAGAAATCGATAGGAAAGAATTTAAAGTTAGAATGTGTGCTTATTATGGATGGCTTAAACACGCTAATGCTAAAAATCTTCTTTATAAAATTCAAAGTCTTACAGGTATTAGATATTCTAATTGGAATGGCAAAAGAACTAATATTACTAAATATTATGGTAAATACGTTAGAATAATTCAAGTTATTAATTATGCTAAGTATTTTAGAATTAATTTTATTAGAAATGGTAAAGCTTATTATGCTGATAGTAGAGATAAAACTCTATTTTATTCTATACATAGACTTAATCATTTTCCTATTAATTTTAAAATTATTAAATATGATTGGCGTATTTATGCTAAAAATAGAAAAGAAAATGTCAAACCTCAAACATAATATGTTATGACTAAAGATAAACTTAAAGATAATATTATTAGAATTATTAATAATTTAAATAACGATATATCTATTGAAAGTAGAGAACTTCTAATTAAACTATTAAATTCTATTGTTGATTATACTAATAATACTGAACTTGAACAAGATGTTAAAGTTATAACACAAAAACATAACGAATTAGCTGAAACAGTTAATGAACTTAAAACTAAAGTTGAAACATATTCTAATAAGATTAATGAACTTGAACAAAGAGTTCATCAATTAGAAAACGCAAGTCAATCTTAACATGGCTAGTCTTAATCAATTAGTTAGTGAATTTGCTCATGCTGTTGGCAATCCTAATAGTATTCCTCTTAGACGTAATCTTCGATATGCTATTCTTCATGGTCGTAATGAACTAATTCGTAAAAGTTATGAAAATCATAAATATGTTGATAAAGGTTTGCAACAACGTATTCGTGTTTCTATTATTAATGTTCCTGATGGTGACTTATATAATAGTCAAACTCTTGGACTTCCTGCAATTAAACGTACTAAACAAGAAGTTCCAAAGCCAGTTAGACTTATTAATAACTTACCTTTCCAATCAATTAGAACTACCGGACATACTGGGATAGAAATACCATTTGCAAAAGAAGCTAGTGCTAAGTTTTATCATTATCTTGCAGGTATGTGTAATCTTCCTGTTTATGATTATATTAATGGTTATATTTATTTCTTTAGTAATAATAAAGATTGGTTTCAAAATATAGGTTCTATTATTATTGAATCTCCATTTGAAATTCCTTATCTTGTTCCTACCGAAACTGTTGAAAAAGCTAAAGATGTAAATTATGACCCTATTGATGATGAAGCTAAATACGATGATGATGAATTTCTTATTCCTGAAGATATGATTGGAGCTCTTAAAGAGATTGTATTTAAACGTAATCTTATTGAAGTTCCTCGTCAAACAAATGAAACTCCTATTGATAATTTTGTAACTAGATAAATTATGATTAAAGATATAGATATTAGTCATTATTATAAAAAGTTTATTGAAACTTCTAATGACGATATGGCAAAATATAATAAAGAACTTGAAGTTATAAATAAGATGAAAGCTGATTGTCGTGCTTATATTAAAAGTAAAAATCAAGTTATTAAAGATGATTTAAAAATTAATCTTAATGAATATGGGTTTCAATTTCTTAATGATAATGTTGAATTAATTAATAAGTTAGAGCAATTAATTAATAATCGACTTAGTTATACAGTTGGAGAAAGACGTATTGTTCTTCTCCAACTTTTGCGTTATTGTAACTTAGCTAAAAAAGCAAACGATTATATTATTGCTCTTAAACTCGCTACAAGACGTTCTGAATTAAGTCTTTCTGATTATAAGAAGTATATTCATAGATATTATAGTTATGGTGTTCATAAATGTGTTCTTGAAGGTTATGCTTATCATTTTAAATATGAAATTGGTGATTTAGTTATTAATTTCTGGAGATATAGAGATAAACCTAGAGATACTTATGTTGATTGGAACGCTACTAGACTTAAAAAACAAGAAATTATTGATGCTGGTCTTAAACCTTATGATAAAGAAGAAGCAGAAATATATAAAATTCGTGGACTTAAGTATGATGGTATTCCTTATGTAGTTTATAAAACTAATAAAGAGTTTTATGAAATACAACTTATTAATAATGGAACTCATAGTTATAGTGCTATTAAATTTAAGTATGCTAATTATATTAATAGAGAACTTAGAGGTAAAGATGCTAAACAACTTAATTCTGAATGTAAAACTGTTGATGATATTTTTAATCTTAAATTAGGATTAAGAAGTAAACTTCTTGTTTATCTTGAACGAGAACCTAATGCTCCATTTAAATATATTAGAAATGTTAATCAACAAAAGTATGAACGTGGAGCACATAATAATGGTAATAAAACTAGATATAAAAACTAATATTATGGCAAATAATAAAACGATTACGATAGAACATATTATTGGTAAACTTGATAATGATTTCAATCCTGATGGAAGTGATTGGATTCCTAGAGTTCCTGCTTGGTGTGTTGATGCTATGAATGAACTTAAAGTTCTTCGTAAAGTTGATAAGAAAATGAAACTAACCGTCATTAATAAGATAGCCAAAAGTAAATGTTGTCTTATTGATGACGGTCTTAAAGTATATGATAGTAATGGTTGTGAAGTACCTAGAGCTGATACTAGTAAATATAGATGTGGTGATACTGAATCTGCTCCATCCTCTACGGGGGGTCAAGCGGAGGACGAAAGTCCGGAGCGTGCTACTAATAAAGACTATCTTGGTATGCCTGATGATTGTTGTCCTAATGGTTCTAGAACTAGAGAAGTTATTGATACTGGTAAAGTAGGATGTAATCCTATTGTTTATACAGTTCATAATAATACTGAATGTCCAAGATGTCAGCATGAAGTTCATTCTCATTGTCAGACTCCCCGTGGAGGATATGATAAGTCAAATCATAATTATATTCTTATTGGAGGTAATACTATTGAACTTAATTTTAATGATACTTGTATAATAGTTGTTTATAAAGATATTGAAACTCAATATAGTGATAATTATCATTGTGAGATTCCTGTTATACCTGCTAATGGTAAATTAATTCAAGGTCTTACTTATTATTGTATGGCTCGTATGCTTATGAGAGGATATAAACATCCTGTGTTTAATCTTTCTGCTAGTCAATATGGAACTAATCCTTTCTATCTATGGGAGAGTATGAAGAAAGATATTAAGACTAGTATTTTATTAGATGAACAAAGTGATGATGATAGTGGTTGGAATGAGTTCTTTTATAACTTTACTTTTCCTAAATAATTATGAATATACAAAAGAAACTTAGTCTTAATAAACATCCGGGTGATTGTGTACCTTATTCATTAGTTGCTGCTAAAAATGTTAAAGTGAGTAATGATGATAGGATGATTGTTAATGAAGAAGGGCTTGAAGATTGTAGTATAATTGCTAATAGTATTCATGAAGATGGTATTAATAATTTTAAAATAGTTGGTGTTATTCCTACTAGCACTGAACTTATTTTATTTGTTATTAATGTAGATAATAATGAATCTTATATTTATAGATATAATGAAGAATCTTCTAGTTGTTATAGAGCAAACAGTAATTGGAAATATAACGGCGGTAAGATTAAAGGAACATATACATATAATGTTAAAAATCATCTTATAATTGCTGTTGCCGAAAGTGATGCTTCTGTTGATGTTCCTCTTAAAACTATTAATATTGATTTAGATTCTGGAAGTCCTGATACTGAAATGTCTATTATTCCTCAAGTAACTTTACCCACAGTTAGTAATTTAAATTATGTTAGTGGAGCTGCTTATAAAGGATTTTATTTTATGTTTATTAGATATAAAATAGATAAGACTAATTATACTAAATGGTATAGTATTGGATTTCCTATTTTTAATGATGTTATAATTCCACAAGTTATTAATAAAGTTTGTTTTCGTAAAGAGTTTGTTTATGATCCTAAAGATGACCCTAATGGATATTGCTATGGAAATAGTGATTCTTTTAGTGATTCTAAAGATATATGTAATCAAACTTTTGAAGTAAGTATTACTGGTGGTCGTTCAGGACTTTATCAATTAGGACTTATTATATGTAAAAAAGATAGTACGCAAGCTTTTAGAACTGATGATTTAAATAGTAATATTTTTAAGTTTAGTAGAGATGTACTTGTGGAATATAATATAGCAGATTTAACTACTGATTATTATAATTATTATAATGTTGGTAACATTATTAATTATAAAAATAGAATATATATTGCTAATTATGATGAAAAAAGTGATAATGATAATAGAACTTTGAGTGATGGTAAAACATTAGAAGAATCTGTTAATGATATTGTTATTAAACTTAGAAATAAATCTGTTAATGCTTATTATAACAGTTATAATGTTGTACATGCAGTTAGTGAAAAAGGACCTTATTTTAAAATGGCTAGTCTTGGATTTACTGGAACTGTAGATTATGAAATAGCTGATTATACTAAACTATTTAATAATAATCAATATCCTTTTCGTACTTTTAAAACTCTTCTTAATGAAACTGTTATTCAAGGTATTGCTGTTCATGAATATTTAAAAGTTAATTATAATACTGTAATAAAAGTAGGTTCTAAAGGCGGAGCTAATATTAAAGAATATTTAGCATGTAATTGTTTTATTATTCCTACTAGTTATAAGTATGAAAATAATATATCTAGTTATAGTTTACCTAGTGAAGTTAAAATTGTTTGTTATACTTATAATGGTGTTGGATTTACAGAAGATGCTGTATTTACTAGCGGAGTTATAATATTTGGAACTGCTCAATTTGATATTGATAATTGTAAAATGAGAATTACTCATAGTGTAATTGATCCTTCTTATGATTTTAATGAACGTAAAAAGAATGATACTCTTATTCCTGGAGAAGTATATAATTTCTTTATTCATTTTGTTGATAAGTATGGTGATGCTAGTAGAGGATATAAATTATCTAATAAAGATAAATATATAAATGATGTTATAAATGATAATTCTCATTGTACTATAATAACTGTTGATTGGATTAATGGTACTGCTGGTACTATTCCTTATTGGGTTGTAATTAGTGGAACTATTCCAATATCTAGTATTAGTTCTAATGTTAAACAATATATTGCTGATAGTAAAATTGTAGTTTATACTGCTGAACCTATTAATAATCCTTTAACTAATATTTTACTTAATAGTGCTGGCGAATTAGAAGCAACTAATAGAGATGATTTATATACTCTTATTTCTAATTATTTTATAGACTATCAAGATAAAGATAAATATAATGATTTATATGTTTATCAAGTTATAAATAGTGGTAGCTATACTCCAACTAGTAATCAAATTATTTATGGCAATTATGATAATGAAGCTAAATTTGGTTATTATGAAAATATTAATGGTGATGAACTATTTAGAATACCAGATTTAATATTTAAATCTGAATCTATTGGCGGAGAACATATTAGAGGTTTTGTATATAATATGAATGATACCTTTAATAAGTTCTATATTAATATTAATATTGATAATAATCTTTGGAATAAAATAAAAGAATTAGGTTATGTTGGTTGGTTTGTTAGTTATGAAAAAGTAGAACCTATTACTAGATATACAGGATTATTAACTAGAAAAGATTTTGCTAATATAGCTAGTAATGTTACATGGCAAGAATCTAATTATGCTGCTAAGCCAGGTTTTGTTTCTAATAATTATACTAGTGATAAATGTTATCTATATAGTGGTAGATTTGACATTGATGATACTATTAAATATGATTTTAATATAATTCGTATTGATGGTAAATGTACATTTGAACCGTTTAGAGAAAAATCTGATGTTGTTGATATGGTTGTTAATACTACTTATCCATATAGTTATAATATGCCTGTTATAGGAGTAATAAGTAGAAATGTATATAAACCTATTAATAATTATAAATTAGTAGTAGCTGATAGTATCGCAGATGATAGAGCTGGAAAAGGTACAGCATTAGAAATGGATGATTATAAAGAACTTTCTTTAGATGCTGAAACTATGTTTCTTGCTACTGTTCTTAATTGTACTAGAAATATTTATATTAATAAAGAAAAAGAACTTATAAGACTTAATGATGTTCGTTATTCTAGTGGAACATATTCTATTGAACATGGATATAATGGTAGAATGACATATGATGGAGTATTAGTATATAATGATAATAGAGTTATTATGAATGAAGGAGATTATAGATTATATTCACCTGATAATACTCCTTATTATTATATTGATGGTACACATCCTTGTTGGTTTGATAAACCTTTTGTTGAATATATTCAATTTCCTCTTTATAGCGATAAGTTCTTTGAAAGTAAATGTTTTAATAATGAACCTAGTAAAATAGCATTTAGTATTAAAGAAGAAACTGATACAAAAAGTGTTGCATTTGGTACGTTTGTAGAACCTAAAAATAGTGTTGATTTATTTAAAGACCCTATTGGTAATGTTGACCAATTTGTTCCTAAGTTATTAACTCAATATCGTAATGATATTATTAATATTACTCGTTTTGATAAAACTATAAGACGTAGTAATATTATTCAAGATGAAAGTGAAGTTAATGCTTGGAGAGTATTTCCTATTGAAGGTTATAAAAATATTACTGAAAATAAAGGAATAATTACTAATCTTGTTGGTATTGGATATTATCTATTAGTACATACTCAACATAGTATGTTTATGTTTGATATCAGTGCTGCACTTAAAACTAGAGATGAAAATGTACAACTTTATCAACCCGATGCTTTTGAAGTTGATTATAAAGAAGTTTTTACTAGTGATAAAGGATATGGTGGATTGCAAGATGATTTAGCATATATAGTTGGAGAATTTGGTTATATATTCTATAATGACGATTTTCATACTCTTTATCAATTTGATGATGGACAACTTAAATTAATGTATGAAGATATAAAGTTATGGTTAGATAAGTATTGTCCTAATAATGTTAGATTTGCTCATGATAAATATAATAATCGTATTTTAATTAAGTTTGATTATACATATGATAATATAAATCCTGTTAGTAAAACTATTATTGAAGAAGCTCATAATGAAGTAATAAGTTTTAATTATAAAGTTGGTAGCTTTATTAGTTTACATGATTATTATTTTAATAATGCTTGGTCAACTAAAACTAAATGTTATTTTCAAACTGAACATAATAATGATAGACTTAATTGTCCTCTTCATGTGTTTACTAATGAATATAATTATGGTAGATTTAATACTCATATGGGAGATGATAGTAATAGTCTTTATATGATTTCAAGACAAGAAGTTGGCGAAGAACCAGAACTTGTTTATAATAGTTATATTGATATTATTATTAATGAATCTTATGAACTTATTAAATTTCTTGAATTTATTAAATATAAAGTACGTAAGATATATATTCCTATTTATAGTGATAATATTAATAATCCTGTTGATTTAAGAGAACATCCTTATGCTGGAGATATACTTCGTATATTTAATGAAGATAATGATACTGATGATATAGATATTAATATTGATAAACTTAATGAATTTAATAAGTATAAAAAACCTTGGTATGAACTTACTCAATATAACTTTAATTATTTCCGTAATGCAATTAAAGAACATCCTAATACAGTAAGTGATAAACTTCGTAGAGTATATGGTAATTATTTTGTAGTTCGTTTCATATTTAATAATTCAGATAATAAGCGCATTGAATTTGAAAGTCTTGAATGTGCTCAAACTCAATTTAGAAAATTATGATACAGTATAGAGATAGACAAAGACAAAAAGCTTTTATTGGTGCTATTATTGGTGCAGCCGCTAGTATTGCTGGTGGTATTATTAAAGGCAATAAACAAAAGAAAGCTCAAGAAAAAGCTCAAGCTGCACAAGACCATAAAGATGCTTTACAAAATGCTCAAGCTTTAACTAGTGCTTATGCTAATCAAGATTATGTTGATCAATATAATGATAAGCTTACTCTTAAATGTGGTGGTAGAGTTCGACGTAAAGCTAATTTTGGTACTGAGTTTGCTCAAGCTCTTCCCGGTTTAGGTAATCTTGCTAGTTCTATTACAGGAGTTCAAGGACTTGGCGAATTAGGTACTGCAATAGGTCAAGGTATTTCTGCTAATCAACAAATTAATGAAAATAAACGTATTGCTCAAGAAGCTGAACAACGTAAACAACTTCAAGCTGGTCAACAGCAACTTAATATTACTTCTGATAAAATGACTAATCCAATGACTATGTATCAGCGTTCTAGTTTTATTAATAAATATAAATGTGGTGGACGTAGAAAAGCATGGATTGGTGCTGCTATTGGTGCTGCTGGAAGTTTAATTGGTGGTATGTTTGGAAGTAAAGGACAACAACCAATTCAAGTTAAACAAGCTGACCAAGCTAGTTATAGTGCTCCTAAAACTGGTCTTGAACGTCCTGAATGGATTACTAATGGTACTGTTCAACAACCTGTTATGCCTCAATCAGTATATCGAGATAGGCTAAATGTATATCGCTGTGGCGGTCATAGACGCTAGTCTTTTGCTCTCTGTTGAATTATTATATATAGGTATGAACTATTAATCGACTGATAGCTATCGTTCAGCAGAGAGCCTTAAAATCAATCAAATTATAATTTCTCATTATATTATATAAAATGCCTAGAAAAGATAAAGTTATTCATATAAGTAATTTGCCTAGTACATTTAGAGGTAATATTACTCGTAATGGAAGATTTATTCAAAATGGTATTCCTCCACTTGGTGGAGCTTATGATAAAGTTGCTAAATCTACTGGTTTAATAAGACTTGGTAATGAATTTCTCTATAATGGTATAAACAATTTAGTATCTAAAGATAATAGAGAAAAATTAATGAATAATACTGCTGGTAGACTTATTAATTATGTTAAAGATTTTAATAAAGAATCTCTTCCTAGTAATGATGAACTCGGACCAACATTTCCATTTAATATTATTCAAACTCCTAGAAGTAATGGAAGAAATCTTCCTCAAAAACAATATGCTGTTGGTGGTAAAATACCAAATGTAGTTGCTGGTGGTATTGCTCAACCTCTTGGTAATAATTTCTTTTATATGAATGGAAGAAAACATAGTCAAGGTGGTATTGATATTGGTCCTAGTGATAAAACTGGTATTGAAGTAGAAGATGGTGAAGTAGTTGAAACTAATGGTAATGAACTTAAAGTTTATTCTGCTCAACCAATTATTAACGGAGTTAGTCCTGCTAAATTAGTTATGGGTGGAGCTAATCCTAATAAAGTATTTAAAGCTCAAGAAGATTTTAAAGATAGAAATAAAATTAATGATGATGGTACTATAAAAGCTATGGGCGGTTTAAGTAGAGATAAAGATTATGGTTCTAAAAAGAAACCTTATCCTAGTGTAGCTAAAAAAGACTTTGCTGGAGGACATAGAAGTTATCCTATTCCTACTAAAGCAGATGCTATTGATGCTTTAAGATTAGCTGGATTACATGGAAGAAGTGATGTTAAAGCTAAAGTCTATAATAAATATCCTGAACTTAGAAAGAAAGGTAGTAATGGATTAGTTATTAGTATTAATGGTAATGTTAAGAATGGATTAATTCATTCTCCATCCTCTACGGGGGGTCTACGCGATAAATTTGCTGTTGGCGGAAAACGTATTAATCGCCATGGAAGAACTTGGGAATATGATGAAAAAATTGGAGCTTATGTTCCTATAACTAATAGAACTATTAATAGAACTTCTGCTTATCCTATTAATAAATCTGCTAGAGGAGAAACTATTGTTGGTAGTGATTATACTTTTAGAAATGGAAGATGGTCTAAAAATAGTATTACAAATAATAATGTAAATACTAATACTAATAAATCTAATATTGATAATGGTAATCGTCGTCCTCAATATTATGCAGAACGTAGACTTCCTTTATTTGAAGATGGTGCTGGAATTACTAGTGGTTTAGTTAGAGCCGGTTGGAGTCATGGAAATAATAGAGGTATTAGTACAAATAATACTAATATTCCAAGTTTATCTAAAACTAAATCTAGCGGGAAGACCCCCCGTGGAGGACGTAGTAAGTCAAGTCAATCAATTCAATCTATTTCTACTAAAACTCCTCCTACTGCTGTTTATAATCGCAATCTACCTAAAGTAGAAGCTAATATTCCAACTACTTTGCCTGTTCCTACTAGTACACCTGCTAAAGGAACTACATCTTCTGATGGTAAAGGTCAAGGTAAATTTAAAAATCTTACTACTGCTGATTGGATTGGATTAGGTAGTAATGTAGCTGGTAGTTTAGCTAGCTATTTTGCTAGTAGAAGAGCTATTAATAAAATGAGAGGTCCTGGTCAACCTACTCTTATTAGTGCTAATAAACTTAAAACTAAATATAATATTAATCCTCAACTTGATAGAATTAGAGAAAATAAATTTGAAGCTTATCGTGATATTGATTCTAATACTGCTAGTAGTCGTGTAAGTTTAGCTCGTAAACAACGAGTTCGTAATGCTGCTGGTCAAGCTGCTAATGAACTTTATGGTAATAAAGAAAATATAGAAACTAATCTTATTAATCAAGATAGACGTAATCAACAAAGTGTACGTCAATTTAATGCTCAACAATACAATCAATATATAGATAGAAAAACAGCATTTGATAATGGTATTAGAGAAGCTAAACTTACTAATGTAAATAATTTATTTACTGGAATTAATGCTGGTATTCAAGATATGATTAGTAGATATGAAAATCGTAAAGCTTTAAATAATACTATTAGTGCTATGAGAGCATCTGCTCCTAATGTTGATGATAGAATTATGCGGGATGCTGGAGTTGATTATGATGAATTTATTATTCGTAAACGTAGAAAACTTGGAGGAAAATAACTATGCCTATAAATTTTTATACTCCTACTTTTAGACAACAAGTTAATCCTATTGACTTAAATGTTTTAGCTAAAACTTATAATACTCTTGAACAAGGTCATCAACAAGCTATTCAAACTAAATCTCAAATTGATGCTCAACTTGCTCAATTAGATTTAAATGAAGCTGAAGATGCTTGGCGTCAAGAACAACTTAATAAAGTTCGAAATGTTCTTACAGAGAATATGCAATATGGAAATGCGTATTCTAGTCTTGATGATATAGTTGGAACTTATGGAGATATAACTTCAAGTCCGGGAATGATTGGTCGTTTACGTGCTCAACAAGATTATAAAGCATATATGGATAATCTTGATAAACGTACTGATTTATCTGAAGATTATAAGAATTATTATCGTGCTATTAATAAATATAATTATCAAGATATAACTGATAAGAATGGTAATGTTATTGGTGGAAGTAAATGGACTCCTATTGATAAAGAAGTTTCTGAAATTCCTATGAATCAGATACTTAATCAAGCACTTCAATGGGCTGCTAAAGAACAAGGCGGCGGTAGTCAAACAAGATGGCTTGATGCTAATGGTAAAGTTACTGATGATATTACTAAATCTGTTACAGGAGAGATTTATTCTCATACTAAAGGTGATTGGCAAAGATTAAGTAAAGCTAAACTTGCTGAAGCTGTTAAAGCTGTTATTGAAAATACTCCTGGTGCTAAAGCTAGTCTTGAACAAGATTATAAGATTGCTAAATGGAAATATGACCAAAATGGTAGTAATCCTGATATAACAGATAAAAATGGTATTCTTCTTACTCCTGAACAATATCTTGCTAAACGTATTGACCCTTTCTATAATGCTGCAACTTTTTATAATCAAAGTAGTAATACTACTTATGGTGAAGCATGGAAAGCTCAATTAGCTTTAGCTAAACAAGCTGGACTAGGAAGTGCAACTCAAAGAAAACAAGCTATTGATAATCTAACTTATAAAGGTACTCCTGTTCGTATTGATAATTTTATGCCTGCTCAGGCTCAAGCTGAAATTACTAGTAATAGACAATCAATAGCTGGATTACTTAATAAATATAATCCTAATATTAATATTAATTTAAGCACTGCTAATCCAGATGATATTAGAACTAGCATCATGACTAATATTACTAATCCATCTGATAGAGCCTATGCTCTTAGTTATCTTAATGATATTATTGATAATCAAGAATATATTAATAGTCTTAAAGTTGGTAAATCGCAAGATAGTATTGACGGATTTGATACATATAATTCTATTATTAGTTTAAGTGATTTACCTAGTAATAAGTATTCAGATAGATATAGTAAATATGTTAATCAAATATTTGGAGATAGTTCTGCTATTAGACAATATTTTAATAATGATGATGTTTATAATTCGTTTATTAATGCTCTTGGTGGAGAGAAAAAAGCGGCTAGTCTTGGAATAAGATTTGGCTCTGATGGTAATGGTTATAGATATGCTGAATTACCAAAAGATTATCATAAATCTATTTATAGTTTTGGTAAAGCTGTTAAAGAAGCTGAAGATACTAGGAATCCTTTAAATGCTTTTCTTAATTCTGCTAAGACTAGATTTTTTGGTTATGGTGATAAATTTGTTCGAGTTGATTCTAATGGTGAAGAACATCATGCTGGATTACCAACAGGTAATAAAGAACCTTATATTGGTTTAATTGATTATGTTGATTCTCTTAAATCTAAAAATGATGCTGTTCTTGATGGTGGCAAAATAACTTCTTCTACTATTGGTATTAGTGCTTTAACTCCAGAATTAGCTGAAATTAATTTTATGATGAACGCTAATCCTGAAGAAGCTAGTAAACTTTCAGCTTATAAAAAGAATAAAGAAGAACAAGCTATGATGGCTATTCGTAGTGGTATTGATTTAACTCAAGGAGAAGCTTATATTACTAGTGAAAATGGAGTATTTGAACCTATGACTTCTGAAGATAGAAAAGCTTATACAGCTTATCTTAGAAGTGCTAAAGAAAATGAAATTACTCCTACTATTGTTCGTGACCCAAAAACTGGTGATGTTGGAGTTCAAATTAATATTGCTGGTTATTACGATACAGAAGGTAAACTTAAAAGAGAACCTATTACTTTACTTGTAGGTAGTGGTGCTATTGATAGTTCTATTATTCAATCTTGGAATCAAGATACTAGTTGGAGAGCTGCTGGTAAAGTAGAAAATTATTATAATGCTAATAGACCTATTTCTCTTACTAATAATGCTGCATTTACTGGAATTGATAAATTTAAATTAGTACCCAATGGTGGAGGTTTTAATTTAATTAATTCTACTAATAATCAAACTATTGGTTTAGTAAGTAAAGAAAATGCTGTTGATATTGTAGATAATTTATCTCAATGGGAACAAACTGTAACTGCTGTTAAAGCTGGTATGGCAGTAGATGAAAATGCTGTTAAAGCTATTCAACAAAATGTTGCTACTAAACTTGCTCAACTTAGTGGTAGTTCAGACCCTTATGTTATTCAATATTACTACGATGAATTAACTAATAATCTATATTAATATGGATGTATTAAAGTTTCTACAAGGTGGTAATAAAACACCTAATCCTGAATATAATCCTAAAACTAAAAAGGGGGCTATACAGCCTCCTACTTTAGTTGATTACAACCCCGGCACTTCTATTAGTGACCGGGGTCGTGGTCGTTTATTTGGTCGTATTGCTAAACAATCATATAATCTTAATCAATATGATATAGATAAATATGCTCCTTATGATGTTTATGTTAATCCTGTTGATGACCCAGAAAAACTTGATAAAGAACGTGCTGTTAATCAAAGTAATTGGGAACAAGGATTAAGAATGATTGGGCAAATTGGTAATGAGATTACTGTTGGTACAGCTATTGGTTTTGCAGATTTAGCTGATGCTTTCTATAATATGATTAGTGATAGTCCTAATGATTATCAATCTGAAATAAGTTCTGAACTTGAATCTTTAAAAGAATCTATTAATGAACGTTTAGCTATATATAGAGAAAATCCTAATGCTGCTTTTGATATTGGAGATTTTGCTTGGTGGTCTAGCAATGCTCCTAGTATAGCTAGTTCTTTAACTCTTATGGTTCCTAGTACCGGTCTCGCTAAAGGTGTTTCTTTATTAGGTAAAGGTATAAAGTTTAATAAATTAGCTAATAAAATGGCTAATGCTATTAATATGACTCAAAAGAGTAGAGCCATTACTAGTAGAATAGCAGAAGCTACTGCTATTGGAGTTCCTTCTCGTTATCTTGAAAATTATCAAGAAGCTAGACAAACTTATAATGATATTGAAGATTATTCTAAAACTCAACTTGCTAATATGAATGATAAACAAAGAGAAGAATTTTATAATAATAATCCTAAATATAAAGATATGTCTGATGAAGAAGTAGCTAAAGATATTGCTAAAAATAGTGCTGATATTACTTTTGCTGAAGATTGGGCTAATGTTCTTTTTGATGTATGGCAAGTTTATAGTTTAAAGAATTTATGGAAAAATGCTTTAAGTGGTAATACAACTAGTTCTAGACTTAGAAATTTAAATACTGCATTTAATAGTAATATTGATGATGCCGCTGCAATTACTAATGCTTTAAGTAATAAAACTACTAAACAAGCTATTACTAGCACATTAAAAGATGTAGGTGATGATATTCTTCATGGTGTTAGAGCCGAATGGACAGAAGGAGTTGAAGAAGCTATTAATTATATAGCTAGTCAAGATGGTTTATATAATGGTAAAAAAGTATTTGATAAAGATATTCCTCAACAAACTATTAAAGATTATCTTCAAGACCCAATGCTATGGGAACAAGCATTTTGGGGTGCTCTTGGTGGTGTTACTTTTAGTAGTGTTATGAATAAAGCTGGAGAGTTTATTAATAAACGTCTTGATAAAGATTGGACTTCTGCTGAAAAACAAAGAGAAAACGAAATTCTTGGTCGTACTGCTACTTTTCAAGCATATCAAGAAAGACTTAATAGTATTGCTAATGGTAAAAATCCATTTATAATTATTACTGATGAAAACGGTAAACAAGTTAATCCAGATATTATTACTGGTACTGAAGAAGAACTTCGTAGTATAGCTGAAAAAGAATATATGGATAATATTATTATTAATTCTATGAACACTGGTAATTTAGGACTTCTTGAAAGTTCTATTAATAGTAAAGAATTTAATGATAGTATTACTAATAAACTTGGATTACAACAACAAGAAAGTAGTGAACTTATTAATAGATTTAAAACTGAAATTAATAATCTTAAAAATGAATATAATACTACTTTAAATAAAGTTAATAGACTTGGTGGCGGATTTGAAGTTGGTCGTATTATAGCTACCCAAATGGTTCATGCTCGTAATCGTCAAGAAAATTATAATAATCTTCTTAATTGGGCTAATGATGTTTTAAATCAAGATATTACAAATAATCATATTGAAAATGTTGATATTACTTCTGCAAAGAATGGTATTTATCAACATATTATTAATAGTATTCAAAGAGATATTAAAACTATTCAAGATAATGCTGCAATTAATGATTCAGTTAAACAAGAACGTATTGCTCAATTAAATGAACGTCTAGATGCTATTAATAAACTTTATACTCCTATTGATATTGAAAATAAAAATGATATTCAATCAGCTATTCAACTTCAAAAACAATATAATGAAGTATTTAAAGATTTAGCAGAAGTTGTTAATGCTGAGATTAATGTTGAGGTTAATAAAAATCAACTTAATTTATCTGATGATAATATTAAATCTCGTATAACTTATCTTAATAACTTCTTTGATAATAGTCGTAAAAAGATTGTTAATAAAGCTATGGACGATTTACGTAATGCTTATAAACAATATGGAAAAGATTATGTTAATTCTGTTATTAAAGATGCTAATAATGGTAATAAACCTAATATAGATAAAGTTATTAGAGATGCTTATGCTGCACTTGATTTAAGTTCTAAAGGTAATGAACATCTTAAAACTACATTAGAACAATTAGCTGAAATTGCAGAGATTGAAAACGATGTTAATAATACTCCTAAAAAGGAAGAAGTTGCTCCTGTTAATCCTGATGTTAATGAAGTTAATGAAACTGATGTAGATGATACTAGTTCATCTCCATCCTCTACGGGGGGTATAGCGGAGCGAAGCGAAGCGGTTCCTAGTGAGCCTATTAATACTGAACAACCTCAATCTCAAACTGAGCAATCAGTTTCTCAAGAGCCTATTAGCACTCCTAAACCTGAAGTTACTAATACTTTACCAGATGATGAATTTGAACGCGGTCAAATAGGTACTGATTTAGTTTATGAAAGTATTGCTGATTTAGAAGATTCTTTAGGACATGAATCTACTAGTAGTGATTTACTTAATGCTAGACAGTCTTTTATTGATAAACTTAGTCAAGCTGGATTTGAACAAACAGAAGCTGCTGATATAGTTAATAATATTATTGATGGTCTTACAGGTGGTAGTTTATATAGTTCTGTTCAAGATGATAGTACTAGACGTTTATTACTTAATGCTACTTATGCTACAATAACAGGTAATGAAAAAAATATTGAAGCTGTTATGAATGATTTTGCTAATAGTATTGATAGTGAAGGTAATACTAGAGGTAAAACTGTTAACGGTAAAGTATATCTTAGTATTGGTCAATTAGTTGAATATATAGATAGTATTACAGGAAATAAAATTATTAAAAATTATTTGTTTAATCAAATAAAAAATTATCTTTACGCCAGTACCAATAATCAAGGTAAATATCGTGCTACTGATGAATCAACTATTAAAAAACTTAATGCTAGACAATTTGTTCAATATGTAGATGGTATTGCTAAAGAACGTCTTGAAAGACTTCAAGTTGAACATACTAATAATGTTAATCTTAAGTATATAGTAGAGAATGAAAATGTTAAAGCATTTACTTCTATTAAACAAGGTGATTATCTAGAAACTGAATATGATAGTAAGCTTAGACGCATTAATATACTTGCTAATGGTACAATTATTGGTTATATAGGAGTTCCAAATATTGATAAGTTTGGTAATTATGATATGGTTAATCAAGGTTGGAAATATAATATTCATGCTGAAAATGGTCAAGTTGTTTCTCCACTTAAAGACGCTTTAATTAGTATTCTTGATGGTGATAGATTTGACGAAGAATTTATTGGTCATTTATATGAACTTGCTGTTAAAGAAGAAGTTACACAAGAAGAACTTGTTAATCTATTTAAAGAATTTGAAACTAAATATCCTGATATAGTTAGAGATTTTACTACTCCTGTTGCAAGTTTTGATTTAGCTGGACATCTTATTAATCTTACTAAATATATATTTAATCAGCCTTATGAGAATAGTCATGAAGCTAGTATTAATCGTTGGTTTAATAATCTTCTTAATAGTTATGACCAAGCTATTACAATAGTAAAAGGTGATTTTAAAGGTAAGATTAAAGCTGTTAATGTTAAATATGGAGTTCTTAATACTATTGATGATACTAATGGTGAATGGAATGATATACAAGAAACAGTAGTTAATTATAACGAAGATATTAACAAACTTGGTGTAGTTGTACAAGGTCAAGTATATCTTAATGGAGAAAGTAAACCTACTATTATTGAAAATCTTACTACTAATGGTATGCCTGTTATTAGTATCCCAAGTAGTGATGGTACTTCTCTATATGCTTTTTGTAAACAAGTTCCATTAAATAGTAATCTACTTAAAGGTGATGCTCGACGTATTATTAATTCTATTAAAAATGAAGTTAATAATCTTTGTAGAGATTATATTAGTGGTAAAATAAGTTTTGGTGAACTTAAACAAAATCTTGGAGATATATTTGGAAATAATAAACTTATTAACGGAGATAGAAATACTGGACTTCAAATTAGTATTAATCCTACTAATATAGGCTTTTATGTTAAAGGTGCACATTTTAATGGTAAGGATTATGCTTTTACTATTAATTCTGATGCTGGTAATTATAAACGTAATATTATTATTAATTCTCCTTATGTTGTTAATAGTGCTTTTAAAATAGGTAAAAGTTATGGTATTAATGTTAGTACTATTGATGAATTAGATAATGCTCTTCGTCCTGTTATTGATGAAATGTTTAACTATGCCCAATTTGCTATTAGTAAAGATTTTATTAATGATAGTACAAAAACTAATGATAAAACTAATAAATATATTTATCGTGAAAATGGTAAAACTATTATAAATATTGATGGTAAAATTTATAGTTATAATAGTTATCAAGATTTTATTATTAGTAATGGTTTAGTTAGAACTAAATTAGCTAATACTAATACTAATGAAACTGCTGGTAATTGGCAAATAGATATTCATTCTAAACTCGATATTACTTATGAACTTGAGGGTAGACCCCCCGTGGAGGATGGAGCAATACCTGAACAGCTATCAGAGTTCATGTTAGATGATACTCTTAATGCTATTAATTTTAATTCTTTTGAATCTGCTATAACAGCTAAGAATTTAACTCGTGGACTTAAAAAGTATTTTGCTAATGACCAAACTGCTATTGATTATATTAATGCTCTTCAAAAGATTGGTATATTGCCTAAGAATATTCAAGTTGTAGATAGTATTACTGATAATAATGGTAATCAAGTTAATGCTGTTTATCATCGTGATACAGATACTATTGAACTTAATAGTTCTGCTATTGCTGGTCAAAGAGTTTATCGAGTTGTTAATATTATACTTCATGAAAGTTTACATAGACAACTTTATACTAAATATAATACTGAACAAGCTCTTGCTTTAGTTAAACCTATTTATGATAAATTTAAAGCTTGGCTTGATACTCAAGATGATGCTACTAAAGAAAGACTTAAACCTTATCTATTTGAGAACTTTAATACAAGTGAAGCTCTTGAAGAATTTCTAGTTGAAAGTATTACTAGTAATGCTCTTATGACTGCACTTAATGAAATTAAATATGATAATAGAAAAGTTAATAAACGTAAGACTTTATTTAGTAGACTTCTTGAAGTTATTGCTGATATGTTAGGTATTAAGATTAATGAAGATAGTTTATTAGCTGCTGCTAGAGATGCTTATAAAGCTATTAAAAAAATGCCTAAAGAAAGTAATCAAGAGGCTATTCAAGGAACTTTTCAGTTTGAAGAAGAAACTGCTAGTACAGAACAAACTGAAAATCCTAATGAAGATAACAGTCAAGATTATAATTATAATAATGATAATCTTAATGATGGACTTGATATGTTTAGTAGTGTTGATGATGATGTGGTGTCAAATATGGCTGAATTAACTAGCCGTTTACCAATAGCACAACAGCCCGAATTTGCCACTTTGCTTGACACAGGACGCATCAGTTTTAGCTGTATGTAGAATTAATCGAGCAAATATAAAAGTCGCTTAAAACGAAAGAAAACAGCCTCTATGACGATGTAATAAAATTTTACTTTACATTAGTCATAGAGGTATTACTATTAATGAATTTAAACTTAAATATAAACTTATGAGTTGTGGAAATATTAAACTTGTAGGATATAATAATCTTAATAATGTTATTATTAAAGAACATGGTTCTAATAATGCTGATTATTATAGTCTTATAGCTATGGTTGAAGACCCAATCTTTAAGAAGATTGTAGCTGATAAAGGTATTAATGCTAAAACTTCTGGAAGACAAGCTTATAATGCTCTTCTTGAAGCTAGAGCTATTAAACTTCGTAATATGGATGATATAGCTTCTGTTGCTGAAAAAGAAGAACGTGGTTTGTTTAGTACAATTAAAGCTAGAGATACAGCTATTACTTATATGGCTGATATTATGAACAAACTTAGTTTTAATTTTCTATATAATGGTGCTCCATTAAATTTTAATGAAATTAAAAAACGTACTAATGAAACTGTTATTAATGCTGGACTTAAACGTGCTAAGAAGTTAGCTGGAAATGATGAAGCTAAAAATAATGAACTTAATAGCTTTATTAATAATCCAAATCTTGCTACTAAAATTAATGGTCTTGGTGCATTTCTTCGTAAATATGGTAATGCTCAAGATTTTAATTATGGTGCATTACTACGTTCTTTAACTAATACTGAATTTAATGAAGCTCTTTTTAATAATAAAAATGTAGCTAAACTTATTAAAAGAGATGAGTTATATCAAACTACTGATTATGAAGAATTAGGAGGTTATCTTGATGAAACTTCTACTGAAGGTGATGAAAATAGTATAGATGATGGTATTGATTTAATGACTCAACTTTGGAATTTAAGTATTGGTGAAGTTAAAGATTTTAATAAACACGTAGAAGAAATTATTAAATATCATCTTGCAAGTTTACCTAAACTTACTGCTGCTTCTCAACTTGATAATGGAAGTTATCCTTTTGATACTAATAATGAATTAGGTGTTGTTACTTTTTCTGATGCTAATTACTTATCTAAAATATTATATGCTAGTGCTGATACTAGTAATGTAGATAATTTTATAGCTAGTCTTAAACGTATATCTGAAACTATTCCAAATTGTGAATGTTTAATTCAATTACATGATTTACTTAGCAAAAATAAAGTATTTGCTAATAAGTATATGATGGTGTTTAATAAACCTATTATATCTAAAATTGAAACTTATATTCAAACTGATTCTAATGGTAATAGTTATGTTCGTGCTCGTGTAACTAATCCTAATACTGATTCTCGTACTATTTTACAGAATACTTTTTATAATAATGTTAAGAATAATATTATTACTAATCGTGTTCCTACTGCTCGTGAAAAGTTTCGTATATATGATAGATATAAAAATACTCCTCATGCTAATCTTTATTTATATGATGCTTTTAAAGAAATATTTCCTGATATTAATCAAGCTAGTTTTAATTTAGCTATTGCTAAGATTGGTCGTGTAGCTATGGCTAATAATCTTATTAATTTTGCTAATGTTATTAATCGTACAGTTGAAAATTATAATAAATATGTAGAAGCGCTTAAAAAGGATAAAAGAACTAAAATGCCTGATAGTTTTATTAATAGAGGTGATACTTCTATTATATATCAAATGGCTGATGTTTTTAAAGATATTATTTATATTCCTGTTGAACTTAATTCTCGTAATCCCGAAGGTAATTTAAGTTCTGATGTTATTAATAGAAGTTTTATTACTAATATTGCTAAAATTATTAATGATGATAAATCTACTGTTGAAGAACAAAATGCTATGGCTGAAGCTTATGCTAAACAAAAGTTTGCTAGTCATCAATATGATTATAGTAATTTACTTCTTGAACATAGAGATAGTAATGGTAATATAATTAATTATGGATTATTTAGAAGAGTTGGAAATGGAACTCCTAAACTTACTGAATATGCTCGTAGTATGTTTAAAACTTCTCTTCTTAATGGTATTAGTGAATTAGATAATAATAATAATGACTTATATCGTAGTATGAGTGATGGTGATTATTTAATTACTGCTATGGGATTATTTATGACTGATATTAATAATTCTGAAACTCCTACTGCTAATTATTTACTTCCTATACCTAGTGATGCTCCTAAAAACTTTACTATTACTGCTCCTAGATATAGTCTTGCTGGATTACGTAGTCAACTAGAAGATGGAACTAAAATTATAAATAGAGAACATCCATTATTTAAACAGTATTATAATATAGTTATTCAAGAACTTACTAATATGGCTCAAGCTGTTAATGTAATGTTTAAGACTAATGCTAATGGTAATCCTATTTTAACTAATGGAGATTTTGAATTTAGTGATACTTATAATAATAAACCTGAACATTTTTATAATCAATATCATAAAGATGGAAAAGGTAATGTATTTACTACTAAAGATGGACACAAAGTTTTAGCTGGTAGAGTATTTAGTTTTAAACGTTTAGTTAGTAAAATTACTCCTAATAGTAATGGAGCATTTAATGAACTAATTGGATATGGCAAGACTATTGACATCCTCTACGGGGGGTCTACACGTGGGCTTAGCTATGTTAATAATCAAGTAGTTCTTAATGGAGAACAACGTATTGCTCTTGAAGATACTGTTGCTAATTGGTTAAATGAATATATAACTAATGGTTATAAAGAACTTAAAAATAAATATGGTACATTTATTGATGATAGGATTAATAATGAATCTTTAGCTGAATTTCTAGTTAATGATTATCTTGTTAGAGATAGTATGTACGATATGTATGGTGGTGACCAAAGTTTTTATAAAAATGGTCAAGCTATTCTAAAACGTATTAAAGAAGTACAAGCTAGTGGTAATCCTTTTGGTAATACTGATTTTACTAAAAATGATTTAGATATAGCTACTGATTTATATGATATAACTATAAAAGGTAATGCTGTTACTGTTCCTTATACTGTTAATGGAGTTACTAAACGTAAAAAAGTAGTTCTTCAAGATAAATTTAGGGGTGTTACTATTTATAATACTTTTAAAGCTTCTGATAAAGTTGTTATTGATAGACTTGATAATCAACTTAAAAAAGCTGGACTTGATAAAAAAGATAGAGAACGAATACTAGAACCATTTAAAGGTGGAGTTAATGTTAATGATGCTCAATCATATATTACTCTTGAAGAATGGATTCGTCGTATTACTGCTGCTGGTGAATTAGATAAATATGCTGGACTTATTCAAAGTCTTACAGATGATACTCCAATAGATAAAATTAATTGGACTAAATTTGCTAATAAAGTTCAAATTCAAAAGAATTTCTATTATGATTTATATTATGATACTACTGTTGGTATTGAAGTTCCTAGACAAGTAAAAAATGCTGAGTTTGTTCTTATTCCTAAACTTATTAAAGGAACAGAACTTGAAAAAGTCTATAATATAATGACTAATAGAGGTATTCATCAAATTAATACTGTTGAAACTGTTAAAGTTACACAACATAATCGAATGACACTTTGGAATAATGATGGTGTTTTAACTGATAAAGCTCTTAAAGAATTTGATAATAATGTATTTGATAATTCTGAACTATTTAGTTATAATTATCTTTATCGTCAGCAAGAAGTTCCTCAACATATGGTTGATGCTAGTAATAAAGCTGCTATTCAGATTATGAAGAAAATGCTTGATAATCTTCCTAATCGAACTGAACTTAATGACCTTAAGAGTAAAGTATTTAATAACTATGTAGCTAATATTAGAAATAGTTTTGAAAAAACTTGTGCTGAACTTGGTATTGGATTAGATGATAATGGTCATATTGATTTAAATTCTAATGGTACTATTAAAAATCTTAATCGTTTTGTATTCTTTGATAGATTTAAAGAAAATGCTCAACAACAAGGAGTTGAAAAAGCTCTTCTTGAGTTTTTCGATTTAGATAGTGCTGGATTTAATAATCTTCCTTTATTCTTATCTAATATTAATAGTAAACTTGAAAGTATTGCTAATAGTTATTTTAATACTAATATTACTAGACAACTTATTAGTGGTTGGCACGCTGCTCAGCTATCTGATTTTGGTTTTAAAGTTGATAAACAAACTCAAACTGATAGTAAACTTCAATATAAAAAGATTGGAGAAGTTGATGGCACTCCTGTTTATTATACTGAAATTAAACTTCCTAGATGGAGTAGTAAACTTAAAGGATTAAATATTGAACAAGTTCCTGATAGCTTACGTACTATGATTGGTTATCGTATTCCTACTGAAGGTAAACAATCTATATGTATTATGTATGTTAAAGAGTTTCTTCCAGATGCTTATGGTAGTACTGTTGTTGTTCCTGATGAATGGGTTACTCAAACTGGTTCTGACTTTGACGTTGATAGTGTTTATGGTATGTCTAAAACATTTAATCTTGTTAAAGGTGTTCCAACTGAAATTACTCATGCTATATATACTAAAGATGAAGTAGGGTATATTAATTATGTTAAAGATAATGTAGATAAAGCTAGTCGTAAAATTCTTGGTAAGACTTATAATAAACAAGGTAATATTAGAGCTTCTTTAAAAAATAGTGAAGATGCTATTAATGCTACTCTTGAAGGTTATAATGGCAATCTTAAAGTTGCTGAAAAAATTGCTAATGATGGTGGACTTAAGTCTTACGAATCATACTTGAAACTCCCCGTGGAGGATACAAGTAGTCAAGCTGCTAGAACTAATGCTATTATTCAATCATTTATTGATATATTTAATAATCCTGCTGCATTTGAAGAAAATACTACTACTTCTAATTTTGAAAATGTCAAAGAAGCTAATGAAACTTATGCAGAAATAGTTGGCGCTAATAAAACAACTGTTGCTCCTAGTGATTTCTTTACTCAACTTGATTGGTTTGATGCTGCTACTTCTGGTATTAAACTTAAAGGTATCAGTGTTAATCGAGATACTTTTATGAGTATTGGTAATGTTACTAAAGCTAATCATAGCGAAGGTATTAAAGTTATGTACACTACTGATGTGATTAGTGAGCAAGAAGCTGTTAATAGATATGGTAAAGAAAATGTTGAAACTATTGGTAATAAACATATTCGTATTACTCATAAAAATTTTGGTTGGTCTGGAGATGATAAGAATGTTGATGGTTATTTGATTAATCCTTATAGTTCTCAGACTACTGCTCATATTCTTGATGTTATGAAAGAGGGAGCTATACATAATGAAAATACTTATACGTTTAATGCTTTCAAAACTATTGTTGACTTTGGAAGTAATTATGATACTGCTATTGGATTTATGTGGCAACCTGCTATTGATATACTAGTTCGTAAATGGAAAGAAACCAATAGTGTTCTTGCAGAAGGTACTAAAAATCCGCTTACTGAAGCTATTAGAGAAGTTGCTCATAATCTTGGTTTTGGTGAAAAAGTTAATTTTGCTGGACGTAAAAAGCTAATTGAAACTATTGATAAAAGTTATGGTGAAACTTTCAAGAAATTATTCAATTTAAGCGTTTCTGACGCATTTTCATCACCTGACCTTATATTTTCATCAGACGCATATAAATCTCGTCTTAGAGGGGAAATGAATGGCGTTCAGCAGGCTTTATTTGACCTTTATGTTCTAGCACAATTCAATCGGCTAAACTCAATCGGACAGGATATAAGTAATAATCTTAATATTCTTAGTGCTGATAAATATGGTGCTAAACAAAGTTTTTATGCTAGTGATAAAGTATTTAGAGATGCTAGAACTGTTATTGAGAATAGTAATATTTATGCTCCATCCTCTACGGCGGGTCAAACCTTGCTGTTAGAGAGTGTATTTCCTGATATTAGTGGTGGTATAAATGCATTTATTAAATCTGATATATCTAAAAGTAGTTATCCTAGTTTAGCTGCATTTTTACAAATGAGTACTGCTCTTAGTGTTAAAGCTACTCAACAAGTATTTGAAACTGCTAATCCTGTATTTATTGATTATGTGTATAGAATAGCAGAATGGACTAAAGGAGGAATAATGACTGAAAAGTTATATAATGACTATAAAGATTATCTTATTAATAAACTAGAAGTAGGTAATAATGGTAGTTCTTATCTTAATTTACCTGTTACTATTGTTAATGGTGATTTTGTTCATCCTAAATATATTAAAGAATATGGTACTGGTCAATCTAGAGCTTTAGAAGTTGGACGAGTAAGTGGTACATTAGTTAATATTAAAACAGATGATGTTGTAGTTAAAAATATATTTGAACCTGCACAAACTGAAATTGATGTATTTGCTAGACTTACACCTGCTCAAAAAGTTGATTGGATTAAACGTAATTTTAGTCAAGACGGTAGTATATTTGCACATATTGAAATAGTTGCTAATGATGAAAGAAATAATCGTCGTAATGTAAATATTCAATATATTAATTATATACAAGGTGATATTACTAATGATGAAGCCCATAGATTGTTTGATAGAGCTTGGAATCATCCTAATCCTCTTATTAAACTTGCAGCTCTTGATTTAGTTAAATATGCTTTTATTGTTGAAGGTCATAAATTTAGAACTAGAAATATTAGTAGACTTATAAGTAATACTCCCCTTAGAGGATTGAGCGATAATGGAATAGCTATTGGAGATATAGCTATGAAAGGCATTAATAACTATGGTTTTATTGATAAAGATAATGTTGAAGATATAATTGGTTTTATTCGTAAAAATTATAATAGTTTTAATTGTCCTAGTTATACATTTAAAAGACTTACTAATAATAAAATTAATTATAGTCTAAAAAGAAGTGGTATTATTACTTTTAATGGTCAAGAAAATCTTGATAATATAGGAATAATAAGAAATGGAGATGCTGTTAATGTTATTAGAATTAATAGAAATTTATATATTAAAGGAACTTATGATGGGACTTTAGCTTATTATCCTATTGATAGACTTGAATCATTTGAAACTTATAATAGTATTGAGCCTAGTATTATAGCTAATAATAATATTCATAAACCATTATCCGTTCTTCTTTATGAAGGTCTTACTCAACAAGAAAAACGAGATAAATTTATTGATGGTATTAAAGATAACATTAATGAAGCTGTAAATAAAGGTTATAAAGAAGTTCCTGAACTATATAGTAAATATATATCTGATGAGTATTTCCAGCCTTTTATGAATACTCCTTTTGAGAATAATACTATATATACTATTAATGATAAATTTTATCTTAACATTAATGGAACTACTGCTATTAATTTAAGCGATGATTTAAAACAATATAAAGCTAAATATTCTAATATTGAAGATAATAAACTTGGATTGTTTATTGAAATTAATGAAAATGAAATAGATAGAGTTACTAGTAATACTGATAGATATAGTAGTGTTGATGACCAAACTCCTATTGGTAGATTTGCTAAAAATGCTAGTTTAGTTATTTCACGTGCTGTTCGTCATGGACAACCTGCTGCTCAAAATGTATTAAACGCTCTTAATAATGCTGAAATTAATTATCTTGATAGTAGTAGTCTTTCTGATAATTCTGAATTTTCATTATCAGTTATAGCTAATTATATAGATGTTGAAGCTAATAATATTCTTAACGATATCAATCGTTTTATTAAAATTGATGGTATCGATAAACCTATTAACGATAAAGATGTTATTGGTAAAGTTCTTAAAGATGAACAACTTCAAAATCGTTTCTTAGATGTTATTCTTAGTGCTAATACATTTAAGAATAAATATAAACTTATTAGCGAAATTGATATTGATAGTACAAATCTTGATGATAAAACTAAAGAGAATATTAGAAAGATTCAGAAACTAGTTAATCAAGTTGATTCTAATACTACTGTACATTCTGCTAGAAAAGATTGGTTTGAAAGATGGATTCAATTACGCACTACTAATCCTAATTATATAAGTGGTCTTATGAAAGAATTTGATGCTTATGGTGATACTGGATTTATGGATTATTGGATACAAGATATTCGTGCTAATCGTAACTTTGTATTGCAGAATATACTTAAAGATGTAATGGGTACTGTTGAAGAAGGTCGTCTTAATGGTATTAAAGAGTCTAATGACTTTAGAAACTATCTTAAAGAACTTAAAGCTAGAGCTGCTAAAGATGGTAAATCTGTTAGTCTTGATAGTATTATCGATGATGATGGTAGATTAATTCAACCTAATAATCCTGTTTGGGAAGAAAAGATGAAAAAGTATAGAGATGCTGCTATTGAAGCTGAACAAAAATTTGGTATAAATAGTGTTGAACATCTTATTGCTTTATCTAATAAAGCTAAATTTATTGATATGACTACTATTCATCAGCTTAAACCAATCACTGTTCAAGATGAAGATGGCAATGATGTTACTATTGAATATTCTACTTATATTATAAATCTTGAAAGAAGTTTATTAGGTCTTAAAAAAGGAGATGATGGTATTCCTAAAGAATTTGCTGAATATAAAAGACTTAATAGTAGAATACGAGATATTCTAAGCCAAGCTACTGATAATGTTACTACACAAAGTCAAGATGAAGAACTTGGACGTATATATGCTCAAATGGATAGTCTTACTAGTCTTTATGATGAAGATGGTAATAAAAAGATTGGTCATGACTTGAATGTAGCTGAAAGACTTCGTGCTTATCAAACTAATATTCGTAAAATTAAAGAAATGTTCTATGATAAGCAAGCTAAAGAAGGATTTGATTCTAAACTTAAAGAACAACTTTCTATTATTAGTAAATATGAAAGTCAACGTGATGCTAATGGTAATCTTCTTATTAGTATGGAAGAACTTATGAAAGTTCCTGAATATCGTGAGGCTAAAGAATGGATTCGTAAGAATACTAGATATATTCTTGATATTAAAGATATAGAAGATTTAAATTGGGCATTTGAAGAACTTAAAGATGCTAATAAAGGTAATAGTGTTCTTAATCTTGCTATTAGAGAATTTCAAGCTAAAGATGAATTTAATGTAGTTGATGGACGTAAAATACCTGAAGAACGTGCAGCTCTTATAAAAGCTGAAACAGTTAGAAAATATAAATATACTAAAGGTAATGGTATGCCTTATGTTGGTATTATTCGTTCTGCTGAAGATGAATTAAGAATTTATCGTGCTGATTTTTATAATTATCTTACTGGTAATAAATCTAAAAGTGAAGAAGAAATTAATGTAGGAGAAGCTATTAATAAAATACTTGAAAAATATTTTGATAATGCTACTAGAACTCTTAATACTGCTGATATTAGTCAAGAAGATTTAGAACAACTCAAAACTGGTTTTGAAGTATTTAATGAAATTACTAGAGGTGAAAAGAGTACTGATAAAGCTAAAGCAAAACGTGTTGCTGAATTTATTGAAAGTGAATGTGATGTTACTTATAATTGGAAACAATATGAACTTGATAAAAATAGAGCTTTTGCTAAAGGTAAAAAGTATTATGATAAATGGCTAGAAGTATTTAGTGAACAAGTTGAAGAAAATGGAACTATTGCAGAAAGACCTAATCGAACTATTTATGGTATTATTAAACCTAAAGATTTAGATAAATGGACTGATATTGATAAAACTGCTGCAATTAATATTCTTCAAAAAAGAACTAGAGAAACTACTACTCAATATTATTATATGAAAGAAAAAGAAGTTCTTGATAAATATGGTATTGATAGTGTTGAATATAAACAATGGTATAGAGATAATCATTATTTTGACCCTTATACTCGTACTATTAAACCTATTCGTATTTGGACTACTATGCAAATGATTAAAGATGATGGTTCAGCTGTTGTTGGTAATTATGAACCACGTATTAATCAAATGCATATTACTCCTAAAGAAGAACTTATTAATCCAGAATATAGTAGTTTTGTTAATAAGTATAAAGTAGGAACAGGATATGATAATCCTAATTATACTAATCTTAATGAGTATCAACTTGAACTTATGAATAAAGTAAATGAACTTATGAAAAAGTATTGTTTTACTAATAGTAATAAGCGATATGTTGATATGGGTTATCTTCCAGCTTTACCTAAATCTAAAGATATGACTGTTAAAGATTATTTTGAACAAGCTCTTAGTTTTCTTGGTTGGACAGCCAATGTTCCTAATAATACTAGTTGGAGAAATAATGAAGATTTAACTTTTGATAAAGATTATGATATTCCTAATCCTAGATTAGTTCAGTTAGTTAATAAAGATACTCAACAGTTGCCTACTATACCTAAATTTAAAGAGCCTAATGAAAGTGATGAAGAATTTAGTAAACGTAAAGCTGCTGCAATTAAAGCTAGAGATGAAATTATTGAAAAGAATAATAAAATTCATAATGATATTCTTAATCGTAATTGGGAAGAAGTATTTAATAGTTTCTTAATTGAAAGTAATAGATATAATGCTATTAAAACAGTTAAAAATCTTCTTTATACTGCTGACCAAATTATTACTAGTAATACTGCTTATGATATAAATTATAAAGGTAGTATAACTGAGAATAGAGAAGCTAGTGCTGGTGGTGAAATTGAATATAAACAAGAAAAACAAACTAGAACTAGTGAACATCTTAGAAGTTTTATTCGTCGTCTTGTATTTGAACAATATAAAGATAATAAAATTCCTAATCTAGTTAAACTTGGTTCTCTTGCTCAAAACATTGCTGGTAGTAAATATATGATGATGAACATTACTGGTGGTATTGCTAACGTTCTTACTGGTTCTAGTAATATATTTATGGAACGAGCTGCTGGTGAATATATTAATCTTAAAGATTGGGAAGCTGGTAAATCTGAATGGATTAAAGGAACTGTTAGTTATATGGCTAATATGTATAGTGAAAATAGTAGTACACTTCAAGATGCTATTATTAAACTTAGTCATGTAGTTGACTTTGATAGAGTAACTGAAGTTAGTACTGTTGAAGGTCTTAAAGAAAATATTCGTAGAGTTCGTGGATTACTATTTAGTCCTCAATCTGTTGGTGAACATTATATGCAAAATGTTATGCTATTTGCTATGCTTAAATCTCATAGACTTGTTGATAATGGTAGAGGTGGTTATGATATAATGAGTAAAGAAATGTATCATCGTAAAGCTGAACAAGATGCTCTTATGTCTGTAATAAATACTCCCCGTGGAGGGGAGAACCAAGCTCTACTTGAACAATTCAATAAGTTCATGGATGAAGCTAAAGCTGATAATAAAAAACGAGCTAAATATAATCTATTTAAAGCTAATCCTATATTTGATTTTGTTAAGACTTATCTTAATGAAGAACAACAAAGAGAATATATAGCTAAACGTAAAGAACTTATTAAGAATATTGATAAAGAGTTTGCTAAACTTCCAGATATTTATAATCAGTTTGAACTTAAAGATGGAATTGCTCAAATAAAATCTGATAGTAAACTTACTCTTAAAGAATATGCTAAATTTATTGATAAAGTTCGTGAAGTAAATAAGAAAGTTCATGGTGTTTATGATAAACTTGGTTCTGCTAATATAGAACAACATTGGTTGGGTGGTACGGTTATGCAATATCATAAACATCTTTATCCTGGTTTTAAGAAACGTTATCGTTGGAACGGTTATTATAATGAAACTCTAGGTACTATTGAAAAAGGTAGTTATACTAGTCTTTATGATTATTTGACTATTCCATTTAAAGAAACTAACGTAGGAGAAATTAATAATGTAAGTGATGTTCTTAAAGCATTCCAAACTTATGGTAAGAATTTACTTTCATTTGCTGTTAATTTTAAACTTAATTATGAACTTCTTCCTGAACATGAAAAAGCAAATATTAGACGTAATTTAGGTGACTTACTTTATGTAGGTGCTGCTATTATTGGAGCAATTGCTATAACTGGTATTGGCGGTGATGATGATGAAAGTATTATGTATAATCTTATGCTTTATCATGCTGACCGTCTTGCTTCTGAAGCTGCTTCATTTACTCCATTTGGTGCTTATGCTGAAGGTAAAAAGTTATGGTCTAGTCCTGTTGCTATTGGACAAACTATTAATGACTTACTTGGTACTATTGCTATGGCTGCTAGATTTCTTATTGAAGAAGATTTTACTGAGGAATATACTACTGGTAGATATAAAGGTATGAACAAGTTTGAAGTTATGGCTGTTCGTAATATACCTGTTGTTCGTAGTATTAATCGTGTTCTTGATTTACCTAATAATAATAGTTATTATAAACTTGATGAAAATATACTTAGTATTATACCTTATAAAGATATAGCTAAAGATATATTTGAATAAGCTGGACTTGAATCTAATAAAAAATAAGGGCTTGCCTATGGTATCACTACCTAGACAAGCCCTTTACTTTTATCTTAATTAAAACCATCATCATTATTACCAATAACACACATAAGAATAATAAAAACTATAATACCAACAACAAATAGTTTTCCACTATACTTATCCATAGCTTCACTATCACTAATATTATTAGCAACAGCTAATAATTTAACACCACCAAATACAATTCCAAGAAGAACAATAAATGCAACCATAATTATAATATATTTAAGTTTAACAATAAGATAAAAATAAACCTCAGTAGTAAGACTAGCTTAGCTACCGAGGTTTCAGTCATGCCAACGACTATAAGTTTAAGGACTAGTAGAACGCTCCGCTTCGCTACGCTCAACTCCCCGTAGAGGATGGAATAGACTAGTATTCATTCAATCAATATAATCATTATCATTAATAACTATACTAATATTACTAGCATAACTACTATTCCATCCTCTACGGGGAGTATAGCGAAGAGTGCGTAGCACTCGTAGCGGTTCCAAGCTAATCATTAAATTTAATAAAGCCAGCTCTATTAGAGCCAGCTTTACGTATAACATATAAACCATTAGCATTAATACTATTTACTTTTTTAGTCCATATTTAGCCCATTGAAGAACAAATCCAAGACCTTCCCAAATTTTATCTTCAGCTTTAATTCGCGCGTAATTAGCACCAACATTTAAATCAAAGTTTTCAGGTTTTACACAAGCTGCTTGACCATGAACTTCAAATCCAGTAAGACAAGTAAGAGTAGTATTAGTTGTTTTAGTACCAACTTTTACATTTTCAATACCTTTAATAAATCTTTTAATATCATTTTCTTTAAGAACATCTCCAGCAGGGTCTTCAAGTTTATAATAAGCCTTTTCAAATTCTTTAGCAGGACTCCAAGATTTATATCCATCAGGATAAGTTACTTCATAACCCATATCATCTGGATGAGCATTACCAATTTTATAACCTGCGCTCAAAGCCATAGAAGCTCTCATAGGAGTAGCTTCAATCATTTTAACACCAATAAATTTAGCCATAGTTTTAAAATTTAATTATTTAACCGTAGTAGTAATCATTACAAATCTATCATCTTCAGGTTTAACATCAATTGCTTGAAATTCTCCATATTCAGCATCTTCAACTAAAACAACTCTATCTCCATTGAATTGTTGAAGTTTATCTATAAGTTCTTTAACTGTCATAGCTTTAAAATTTAATTAATCACTAACTATTATAACTTCTCCACAATTATTACTATAATCACATACTTCATTAATAGAATTAATATCACCATTATAATCAATATATACTATTGATTCTTCATCACAAGTTTCAAGCATTTCTATAAGTTCTTTAACTGTCATAGTTTATTCTTTTTCAAGTTTGTTAATAATATCTTTAATATAATCACTAGGAAAACTACCTTCAAGTCGAGCTAATTCTTTTCTTTTATAATCATTATCGACTTTAGTAATAACAGTAGTAGGAAATTTAGTAATTTCTTTTCTTAGAATATCATCTAGATTTGTATTACGAATATTAAGAGTAATATCACAATTAGCCTCATTAATAGCTTCAGTTATATTCTTAATTGCTATTTTACAAGCATCACAACCATCTTTAGTAAAACAATCAATACGTATCATAACACAATAGCATTATTTTTAACAGCTTCTTTAATAGTATTAGGAACTCTAAGAAGAGTATTCTTAATCATTTCAGTAGTAAGACTATCAGAATATACATAAGTAGCATAAGTTCTCCAACTATCTTTAATTACAACAGCAAACTTATTCAAATTATCAACATTAGTTTGAATATATTCTACTTTAGTATTCTGATATTTCCACATCCAAGCAATAGCATCAGCACACTTAGCACGAGTTATACAATCATGTTCATCAATAAACGCTTCAACAAATATATTATTTGTTTGTCTTGTAGGTTCATCTCCAGTAAGATAATTAATATCATTACGAAGTTCTTCCCAAGTAACAGAATTACTATATCGTTTATATTCTGTATCATCTCGATATATAATACAAGTAGGATATTCAGTAATATTCTTACCAGCAACAGCCTTTTCAAGTATCATATCTTCAAGAATAAGATGGTCAGGAAGATTTTTAAAATTACATTGAACATTAGTACCAAATAAAGCTATATCAATAGCTTCTCTCATAGCTTCTGTTTTATCTTTAGCAGCACTTTTATAATAAAATTCAATTTTAACCATAGTATTCGTATAATATAATGAGAATTTATAAAATTAGCTATTTTAAAGCCCTACATTGAATGATATTCATATCGTGATAGATTAATCACAATGATAATTAAAATTCAATGTAGGGCAAAAGAATTATATCTATGACTATTCTAACAGCTTGCGAAGATACCTCCGAAAAGTGTAATCACTTTGCAAACCACGTAGAACATAACCATTACAGTAAGCAGCAGGAGCATCACTAATACCAATACTACGCGCTTCTTGTCTACCAGTATCAGTATATAGATTATGCCTAATAAGATTAAACCTACCGGCAAACTCAGGAAGAGCAAGAGCTTTATGAAGCCTTTCTTCAAAAAGTTTACTAACATTACAATCAGGTAAATAGAATAAGATTAACTTTTTCATAGATAAACTTCATTACCTTCAACTTTAGCATCACTAAAATGACTTTTAAAACTTTCAACACTTCTACACCATAAAGGTTCAAGTCCATCAACTTTATAAATAACAGCAGGAATCCATTCACCTGTATCTGGATGTTTCATTTTAGTAATACTAATAATTATATATTCATTAGACGTTTTATTATGAATATAACGAGCACCAACTTTAAGCTTTAGCTGCTCCACCGGTTCCTTCTCCAAATCCTTTGTTTCCACGTTCACTTTCTCCTAATTCTTCAATAGATTCAACTTCTTTCCAACTAATTCTTTCAGCACTATTAATAATTAATTGACAACATCTATCTTTACCATCACAATTATATGGTGGAGTAGAAACTTTAGCAAGTATGTTAGTCGTTGTAGTTCTAACATTATTAAGTTTAAGTCTAGAATTGCCAACCATACTATCAGGTAAATGCATATGTTCTCTAAGTTTATTAACTACTTCAATAAGAGTAGATACAGCATGAATTAAATCCCTAGAAGTACGATTCTTAAAAATAATAAGAAGTTCTCCACGATAACCACTATCCAAGGTCCCAGGACTATTACTAATATAAAAGTCAGATTTAGTAAGATTACTTCTAGGACGTAAAGACATTTCATTAGGTTCACCATTAGCATCATTTCCAATATTAAATGCTAAACCTGTATGATAGATAAATCTATCTTTATCTTTATCATATTCACAATGAATAGGATAAACATCCATACAAGCATCACCTTCTTTACCATAAGCAGGTAAAATAGGTTGAACATTACAATACTGTTCTACATCTACAACATCTCCACTAAGAAGTTTAATCTCTTTCAGTTTAAATACTTTTACTTCCATATACAATTAAATTATTAAATTAAAGAGCTTCTGCAAGTGCAAAAGCATTTTCTATTTTTCTTGATTTATCACCATAACAAATACTATCAAATCGCTTAGTACCTTCAATATTATCTATATTAGAATAATATCCACTAATAGCATTAACTGCACCCCAAGCTGTACCAAGAATATCTCTTTGACCTGGACCATCAAAATAATAACTATAAGTATCAGAAATAACATTCATTTTTCTACTACTTATTTTACTATCAGTTAAAGCTAAACCACTACGATAAGCAATATCTTTAATAGTATGTCCTGTATCTTTTAGACGTTGAATTTCATCACTAGTAAGAAGATTTTCTCCAATAAATTGAATTACATCTTCGTCAGTAACTTTAATATTAGCAAGTAAATTACAATATTGACCAAATTCTTCAGATTTAATTTTACTAATTCCAAGTATTTCTTGTGCAACAGAAATCTTATTATGAACACTAGTTGTATGTCGAAAACTAACATAATTACTACTAGTACGAATAGCAGCATTAAGAGTATTTTGACAAATAACTCTAATAGGAGTAAATAAAATTTTAACTCCACCACTACCATCATGAGTATTAGTAAATACTAGATAATTTTCAACAGGGTCACCTTTAACAAGAATATTATTAGGAAGTTTAGCACTTACAAATATTCTCTCACCATTTCCCCAAAATCCAGCAGTTTGCCAAATAGCAGAATTTTTACCAATAGCGTCATCAAAGAAATTAAAAGCATCATTGTTTTGTACAATAGTATATTTACTTTTAACAACACCTAAAGGAATATTGTAATCAGTACGATAGGTAGCAAAGGCGTTATCACACTTACGATAAATGTCAGTACCAAAAACATGAGCGCCTTCTTTTTGTTCTTTAATAATTCGGTCAAGTTCTTCATCAGTTCCAGTAAGTTTAATAGGCATTTTACCAACTAGTTCACATTTAGCTACATTAAAATTAAGTCCAGCTTTAAGCATAACTTCTTTAGCAGTAGCACAATCTGATACATCAATAGCACCAGAATAAGCCCAAGGTTTACCTTTTACTTTATACATATTATTTATGACTTATACGTAACATAACACTTTCAATATCTCTAACAGCTTGATTTTTATTAACACCATAAGTATCCATATACCATTTTATTAATTCTTTTACTTTTTCTTCTAGTTCCATAATTAGCAAGATTAGTAGTGTTGACTCCCCGTGGAGGATGAACTTAATTCTGTCCTCTACGGGGAGTATAACCAAATTATTTAATAATAAGACTAGTATTTTCAACAAGTTTAGCTATACTAATATCTCTACCATCATTAAGAATATTCTTCATAGTAGTTTTATTAACACTGCTACTTCTAGTCATTTCATGTTGATGATTAAAGAAAGTATTAAGTAAATCAAAATTAATTTTATTAGCTAAATCACCAATAGGTTTTTCAATTTCAAATTTAACTTTAATACAATCTAAATCATCAAGAGTAAAATAACCCCCAGTTTCTTCTCTAAGTCTAGCAGATTGTTCAGGATATCTTTCAGTAAATTTATCATTAATTTGTTCAAGAAGAACATCTCTACTAAATGAGAAATTACCATCAATCATATCATTATCCCAAAGAGATTGTAAATGTTCAAGAACTAAATCAATAAATATTTGATTAAGATTTTCATCAATTTCAACACATTTACTATTTTTAGTATAGAGTTTACTATCAACTAGATTAATAACTTTATTACCAGATTTACCTAAATCTCCATAAGTAATAACAGCATCAAGCATAACCCCTTTAAGTCTTTCAGCATTGTTTTCTTTAGTTTTACGAAGAGCAGCTAATCGTTGCTCTTCTTTTTTACAAGATTCAGCTTCAATATTAAGTACAGTATATGCTTTACGATAACTATCAAGTTTGGATTTAAGACTTTCTTGTGTAATAGCAAGACGTTCTTCAAGTTCAGGAGTTAATTCACCTCCATTTTCTTCTAACTCAAGAAATATATCTTCAAGTTCAGTAGTAATATTATAAATATTTGCCATTATTTTCTACGTTTAGATACATTATAAGCAGAACGATAATAAGGATTTAAATAACCAAATAAATGAGTATAATCACTAGCAGTCATTTTATCAGTATTAGTTCTATATTTATAACTAGCTTCAATATATTTCTTCCATAGTTTTTTACTTAAACCAAGATTACCAAAAATCCACCATTTTCAAATACAACAGCTTCTGTATTTTTAGTAGTTCTAAAACGATTATTAAAACCATGAAATCTTCTTCCCATAACTTTAATATTTAAATAGTTAATAATTTATTTATTATTTCTCATTTCTTCATATGCTTCTTCTTCAAGTTCAACAGTAACATCTTCAAGACGAATACCTTTTAAACAAGAACATTCTTTCCATTGAATATTATAATAAGCATTAAGTAACAGTAAATTAGTATTATTAGCATCAACAGCCATAATTCAATTATCAGGAGCTATTTCTATTTCAACACAATCAATAGTTATTGTAGGACGAGGAGTCCATCCTTTATTAATTTTATATGGTAGTAAATGACATTGATTAAAATATCTACCGGTAAGAATATTATCTTTATATTCAAATAATCCACCATGCCAACAAATAGGATTTTTATTATCAGTCCATTCTTTAGTATCAAAATTATATATACTAATAGGACGTTTATTAAAAGCTCCATTATAATGAATATTACCATCTGGCTCTTTGAATACATCTCCTTTACGTCTGTTTTGACAAGTACCATCAGAACTTATTTGACACCATTCATCATCAGTAAATTTAAGAGGACTAATAATATCCCAATCACATAGTCTTTGAACAAGATTAATTTCCCAAGGAGCAGAACTACCACTATTGCCATGAGAAGCAAATACAGCAACAGTTTCAATTACTTGTTGATACATCCAATCATTTGGACCACCTTCTCCATTACCATATCCAGCAAGTTTAAGTTCTTTAATAGCATGTTTACAAATATTACTTTCTCTAATAACTTTAGCTAAAACTTTCTTATTAATAAGAGGTTTATTATTTTGCTTTTTAATATAACGTTTACTTTTCTTCATCTTTAATTACTTTAAGAACAACAATATTACATAAAAGACCATAACAAAGATACTTATTAAATACACAATCAGGACAATTTCCAATATGTTTATTTTTAACATATTTACATAAAAGTGTTACTTCTTTATCATCTTTACACCTAATTGTAGTATAAAGAAATTCTTCACCATCATTTAAATCATCAGTGAAATTAGTACCACTATAATTTTCAACATGAAAATGTTTAAGTTTATCAATCTCTGAAGTCATATCCAAGTTCCATTAAATTATTTCTAATCATACCAGCTATAATTTTAGCATTAGGATGAGGTTTACCTGTAATACCATAATAACGTAAATCAATAATATGACGCCATTCATTAATAGAATATGTATAGACACAACGTGTAGCAGTATCAAGAGGAAGAACACCACGAGCATCTTGACGATGCATACCAAATTCATCAATAAGAGCTTTATAATTAAAAAAACTATCATTACAAGAATTAATATAATGATATGCTTTTTGATGTTCTATATTATCATCAATCCAATCAGCAAATAAAGGCTCTTCATTAAAATGCGTAGCAATTTCATCACTCATCCAATGAGGTCTACAAATCGTTCCATCTTCATAAACATAACGAGTAGATTTTTCAGCAATATTATTAGGACTAACACGATTTAGTTCACGAGAAGTACTAATTTGTGTATCAACACAAAAAGTATATCTCATCATATGAAATCCTATTTCAGTATTACAAAAATCTTCAATAGGAACAATATATTTAGATATATAACCAAATTGTGTTTTATGGTCTAAAACCCAATTACCATTAACAGTTATATAATAAACATGTTTTTCATAATGATAACTAAAACCAATAGTATTAGCATAATTAATAACAATAGTTTCTAAAGTTTTATCACTATCATTAGCTATTATATAATAAGTTCCATGACGAAACATACTCCAATGTTCACTATCTATAAGTCTTTTAATAGTAGCTTGATCATTACCTATTTCTCTACCATAACAAACTCTTGCGCATCTAGCAACATGAGCTTTAGCATCACCTCCTTGTTGCCAAAGTTCAACTTTTGGTTCTATTATCTTCATCTTCTTTATTATTATAAAAATCTTTAATTACATTTCCAAATATACTATAAAAATGTTCTTTAGGTATAATATTAATAGGTTGTATAGAATCAAGCTCTTTAAAAAACTCTTTAAGACCTTTATTTCTAATCCATAAAGTATCATAAGTAGCAGTTATATAATTATCTTTATCCATGTCACAAGCTATAAAACAAGTTTCACTATCAAGCTTATCTATACATTCTTTACATACAATAGCTTCAGCTATTTGTTTACTCTTACTAGCATCTTCTTCAACAGAATTTCCAAGTGGAGTATAACCAATAACCTTACCACAACATATACAAACTCTAGCAAGAGCATTTATACCAAAAATAGGATGTAATTTCATACCATATAATCAGTTACAAATTTAAGAACTTTATAGAAAAGACCAACAAGAGTACCAGTATTATCAATAACATAATCATCTTTATTAATTGTTATTTGTTCACTTTCGTGACTTTCATGATTATCATTACTAGATTTTCTATCTACTCTAATTATCATTCCTCCACAATCTTTAATAGCTTTACATTCATCATTATCAAATCTAGCATCAGCTATAATACATTGACCTTTACTATTTCTTATATCAAATGCTTTATTTATAGTATAACGAATAAAAGCTTCTCTCCAAAAATGATTTCTAATAATATTAGTACCATAATATTGAAGAAGAACTCTAATTTTAATACTAACATTATTATTATATAAAACAAGATATGAAGATAAGTCATTATATTTTAATATAGCATCATTCCATTTATCTACAACATAAGTAGCTTCTTTAATATTAGTAGAAACAATACCAGTTTTAAAATTATAATAATTTTCTTCTTTAATATCTTGTCTATCAAGAAGTTTACGGTCAATATTACAAAATGCAGCAATATCATCTTTAAGTTTATCAGCAAAATGAATAATTATTTCATCATTTTCAACAAACCCATTTTTATGATAAAGAAGCCAAGTATCATAATTAGCTTTCATAATACCATCATGAAGGATATAACTAATCATAGAAGCAACTGTATCTTTACCACTTCCTTTAAATCCTTTAATACCAACAATAGTAACTTTATTAATACTCATAATAATTTGTTTTTGTTTATCAAGACAAATATAAAAATATAATAGGAATTTACTAGTAATAATAATGCTGAATTTAATGTTAAATATCATAGTGAGAATGACGCATTTTAAGGCTTGCCATGACACGCAAATCTTATCGTGATAGATTAATCATTTAGATATATAAAATTGAATACAGGCAAAAAGAATCATATCTACGAACGTGTTCTACATAATTTTAAACCTCTGATAAACAGAAAAGCCTAGCACACTATCTTATGTACTAGGCTTCACTTTATTCAATATCTATATGATAAATAATACAAAAACCATTACGTTCTTCTACAAATTTAACATTAATATTAAAATCATCTTTAGACATAACAAAAGTATTACGTAGTCTTGTATCAAGAAGTCTAATAACTATATTAGGAATATATAATTTAAATCCAGTATTAGCATCTCGAACAACAGGAATACTATTATTAACTTTATCATCATTATATAAAATCACATAAAGTTCATTACTTTTAGTTATGTCATTATATCTAACAGCAAAATTATAACTTTTAGCATCATAATCAGTAAATAGAATAATAGATTTATAATAACAACTAAAATAAGATTTAGTTCTATCAAAATTATTATTCTTAATTACATTATAATCTAGTATCTCCATTTATAACAACAGTTTTAATATGAAATGGAACTCTACTAACACCACTCCGTTCACCATATTCTATATGAATAGTTCTACCAATATAAGATTGAGAATCGAATAAAATTTCCTGTTGAACAATATGACTAATACTTAAACGAGTTTCAAACTTTTCATCATTAATATCATTTTTACAAAGAAGAATAGGTAAATTACGTTTCTTTTCTTTATAAATATCTATAATGATAAAATCTCCTTCATAAGCATCTTTAAACTTCTCCATATAATTAGCTCTACGTCTGCCATATTGATAATCCATGTCTGGATTACGAAGTATAAGACCTTCAAAACCTATATTAATATAATGATTTCTAGTTTCAATAGCTTCATTATCATTATTAATGTATCTACTAGGAAGAACAATAAATCTTTCTATATTGCCATAATGATTTTCAATATTATAAAAAGAAGTAGGAGATTTAATACCATAACGATAATCATTTCTACTACTTTGATCACCTTCCATCATAATATCATAACACCAAAATTGAAGAAGTTTATTTTCAGGACAATTACTGTCTTTAACAAAATGATTAATTTGATTTATAGTATAGCCTGGAAGATAAATCTCACCATCAAGAGCAACAGACCCATCAATCATATCACTGATAATATTTGCAGGAATAACATAAAGAAGATAATCGCTAAGATTCTCCAAAGTATTCCAAATAATGCCTTCACGACTTTGGAAACGAAGCCTAACAGGTTTAAACATATCATTTTGAGTATAAGCAGTAATAATACAACGCAGACCATTAATCTTATACTGACCATACATACAACTGACTTTTTTCCAAACATTACCGTTATACGTTTTAGCAAGCATTGGAAGTAAAAGATTACTGTTTCCATTACTAAGGTCTTTAGGTAGATAAGTATTTAGAAAATTAAATAGAGTATCATTATCTCCATCCTCCACGGGGGGTAAACCCTGCATATCACAAAGTTCATTAAGATATGTATATCCTTGTTTAATCTTATCATTATATCTACTTTCAAGTTCTTTTTGACCATCTTTTTGAGTAACAGCATAAACTTCTTTACGAATATTACCTCGAATAAGACCATAAAAAACAGTGATACTATTAGTACCACTGTCAAGTTCAGCCCACCAAACAGTAGGTGCACCATTATTATTTCTACGATAAAGTTTATTCATTATGTTCACTTATTTTTTAAACCATTAAATGCAAAACTAACAGCTTTACCACCTAGAAGTTTAGCTTTACGCTGAGCAATCGTTTCCTTTTTAGGCTTAATAGCCTTTGCAATACCGGTGCTAACATCAATGGGTTTACCTGTAAAGACATCTTTTGATTGATTAACTCTGCTAGCACTTCTAGTGCGTTTCCTTGGTTCTTTACTATAATATCGTACTGGGTTTCTTCTCTCGAAATCAAGATTTTTTTCATGTATATCAATAATTCTTTTAATAATACTATTACGATAATCAATATAACTTTGAGCTTTTTCTGGATGATGTTCTAGAACAAGATAAAGTTTATCAAGAATATATTCAATACTAGAAAGAGTAATACGATAACCATAATTAATAGTTTGTCTAGGACGAGAACCATCAGGATAAATAGTAGTACAATCTAAATCTTTAATATAAGATTCAATTACATCAGCCATTGTAGATTTATCAATAACATAATTAATATATCTAATATCTCTATCATCTAGCTTTTCTTCATATCCTTTTATTATCATAGATTTTCTTTCTTACATTTATAAATAATAATACGAGTTGGTTTACCTATAAGGCAATGATTATATTTAAACCATTCAATAATATCAAATGTAGGATAAGTTTTAGCTATTCCTTCAACAAGAGCATAACCTTCTTGATAATTAAAATTACTATGAATAGTTCCACCATTATCAGTATCAAGTAGGCTAAACTTTTTGATATATTCAACGTCATCATTAGAAGATAGATTAATTTCTCCATAACAATAAATATCTTTTTTATTAATACGTTTATTATCTATATTAAGATATTCCCATTTATCAAGATTTTGTTCATCTTCTTCAGTAATTGGACACATAACAGTATATGTAACACCAGCTAGACTTTTAGTATGGCAAAGTATTACTTTCTTCCGTATCCCAAGTAAATTCACTTTCTTCTCCATAATTATCTTCTATATATTTAACAACTTGTTGAGTTAATTCATTAATAACATTTATAGAATAACTACTTCTCAATTCCGCAAAATCTTTAATACCAAGTTCTTTAGGAATAATAATAGGTATAATATCATAATCATTCTTAAGAATCACAGCTTCCATAAGACCAGTTCTATCATTATCCATAAGACTAATAAGAAAACCATTCCGATTAAGTTTACTACGAAGCCAATCATATTCAATTTGACGAAGTTTATAAGTTTCATGTGGAATATTAACAACACCAATAGTCTTAGATTCAAGGGTAGACCCCCCGTAGAGGATGGAATGATTAATACTCTTTAGATAACATTCAAGACTTAATCTATCTTTAGTAGATTTAGTTATAATAATAACGTCATAATTATCTAATTCAAGATTAATAACTCCTTCAATAGTATTACTATTAGTTATAAACTTAACTTCAGTTTTCTTATTCCTATTTGGAAAATACAGTTTAACATTAACTATTCCTCTTTTATCTTGCCCAAGAACATAACCATAACATAAATCTGTTTTATTTTTATCATAAAAATATTTAGGAATAGGATTAGTTGAACGATTAATATAAAATTGGTCAACAGGATAAACAAAATGAGTATTAAGAAAATTAAGATTAACACCAAATTGCCCCCAATACTTAGCATCTAAATTATTCCACGGACGAGTAACAAGTTCAATAATAGGTTTATGATTACGTACATTACTAATAGCCCTAGCAATATTATAATCGTTGTTTTCATCTTTATCTTGTCCATAAATAATATTTCTAAAAGTATAAGCAATATGTTTAAGAACAAATAGAAATTGACTTTTAATAGAAATATCAATTTGCTTATGAACAATTTCAGAGAGTACAGTTGCAGCAGCATCTATACAATCTCCCCACCAATATCCAGCAAAATCTCTTCCTTTAAGTTTATTCCTATTATCATATCTAAAACCAAAACTAGGATGAGTATCTTCACGAAAAGGACTAGATATAAATTCTCCTGTATCTATACAATGTTGTATATCTTCAACACTAATTCCAGTATAAGCACTAAAAATAGTAATTTGACTAACTTTAGAGAAAATATAATCTTTAGTTAAAATAGTATTACTAATATTTCTTTTCATAATATTTCTAATTTGACCTTTATCGTGAACATATAAAAAAAGAGGACTAGGTACTAAAATAGTACCCAATCCTCTTACATACAACTATTTAACTAACTTTAATTTTTTAAAATGGTAAATCTTCTGTTGGATTAACAAAAGCACCAGCAGCATCATTACCACCACCAAATGGACTAAAATCTCCACCGCCATTAAATCCACTAACAGGATTTATAGGAGCAGCAGTTTGAACACCGGGCATTACACCTACACCGGGCATAGCAACATTTGGTTGTTTAGCTTGTTCGGCAGATTTTTGATAAACAATACTTTCTTTATAAGGGTCAATATGCAAACTAGGAGCAGATTGTTCTTTATAAAGTTCAATAACTCCATCATTGATAAATGTAGGAAATCCTAAATCACCAAATGAAGATTTACTTCCAACAACAGCACGCCATTTACCATCATTCTTAACGAAACGAAGAAGCTTCATCCAAATAGTAATAGGTTTACCTTTAGCATCATTATAAACAGGTTTACCATTATTGTTAAGTAACTTAACATAATTTTCAAACACAGTCTTATAACCAGCTATAACTTCTTCAGCCTCAACAGGTACATACTGCATATTTTCATCAAAATCTTCAAAAGGTAAAGTAAGAGCATCAATTTCTTCTTCTGTTAAATCACGACCTTTAAGAACAAATACATTATATATATGTTTCATAAAGCGGAAAATGTTATCAACTTTCCAAGCACCTTTACCGCCAGGAATAGTTTCAACATTACTTTCAGCAGGAAGAAGGCGTTGAAGTACATAACGACGTTCATTGATATTTTCATGATTACTAGCAAAAGTAAATGTAAGATAAGGAATACTCATACCAGCAAACGAAGGCATACCTTGAACATTATCTTTCAGTGTAGCCCAATCAACTTTAACATCTTCAAGATGACCAATAAACAAGCCATTAGCTTTATTACAATCAGTACGTTCATCAAACTTTTTACGAGTTACATCACGTAAATCATTATTAATACCTCTACCTCTACGTTTTTTAGGAGTTTGTACTTCTGCATTAGCAGTTTGTTCAGCACTTGCTACAACAGTAGCTTCATTCTTAATTTCTTTTTCTGTCGACATAATTAAAGTAATTAAAAGAATTATTAGATAAAATAAGAGCTGCACTATTAGCAATACTAACAATGCAGCTCTATGTTCAAGATACTATATTTCTAGGACGAAGATTTGATTATTCAGCAGTTTCTTCTTTTTCAGCTTTCTTACCGATACGAACAGGTTCTTCATCTTTATATTCGGTAAGCATTGCAATCTTAACAACAATATCTTTATGACCGTTATTAACAACAGCTTCTTGCAAGTTGTCAATATCTACTGTATAAACACGATTCTTAGAAGTAGCTTCTTCATCAGTCATATTAGATTTTAACTGTTTCCAAACATTAGAATCAGTAAAGTTAAGAGTTACACCAATACCAGACAAAGCAGCAGTATTAGCACATTTAGAACCTTTAACTTTAACAACTTCATCACCTTGAATACAGCTAACCAAAAGTTCTTTCTGTTCATCTTCGGTAATACCTTCACGACCAAGAGCAGCTTTAAGTTCTTCATTAGAAGAAGATAAAGCACCTTCAAGAGTTTCTTGGAAATAAGTATTAACATACTTAATTTTATCATTCTTAGTCATACGAACACGAGTAGTGCAAGGATTACCATTCTTATCTAATTCAGCAATACCTTTAGCCAAAGCCCAAATATCAAATTCAGCATGAACAGCCATAGCAGCTTCGGGAGATTCAATATCCAAACCTTGTTCTTCACAGAAAGCAACAACTTCGGGTACTTTATTGATAATAGCATTATCAATATTTGCACAGTTATTAATGAACATTACATATTCACCATGAGCAATGCCGAGAGCTTTAGAAACTTGGGCAGTCATACGGAAACTACCGGGAGTAGAAACAACTACCAATTCAGGTTCTTCACTAACTGCTCTTTGACCAGCATTAACAATACCCATACCAAAACTCAAACCTTTCTTAAAGTCTTTCATAATTATAATTATTTAAAAAGTGAATAATATCAGTCATACGACTGTTTTGTTTAATAATAATTTCTCTAGTTTGTTTATGTTATTGAATTTCAGTAATATCAATAATATCTTCATTACTCAAATCAATACCTTGCATAGTCTTTAATTCTTCTGTGCTTAAACAGCCCATAATTAAATCATTAGCAATTTCACGAGCACCATAAACAAATGCTCTATGACTTATCATTATTTTAGGATATTTCTTATAAGTATCTTTTTCAAAACATCCAGCAACAATAGCATCTTTATAAGTAAACTCACCAGTAGCAACCATATTACGTTCTCCAATTTTACGATAAAAACGATAACTAGTAATATAATCAATAGGAACAGCAGGTATTCTATAAACAGGAACTTTACCAGTAGAAGCAATTTGTTTAGCTTCATTAGTATTAGTAGCTATTTCAAACTTACCATTAAGTTGATATTCCTTATATACATTACCATTATAATCTTTATAATATTTAACAGGATAAACATATATATGTTCATGGTCTTTATCTTCTGCATTTTTAGTTTGTGCCTCTTTGGGAGTAAGACACTTAATACAGTCAGATGGAAGTTTATCTTCATCATAAGCATTAAAGCCATCTGTATATTCGTACAGAGCGCGATAATTATCTACTTTTTCCCAACTCACGCTGCCTTTGACAAGTAATGCCTTAATAATGTGAACATCAACACCTGTTTTACCTTGAACTACATGAATATGTTCAATGCAAGTAGAAAATGGAAGTCTAAGGTCTTTAGCTCTCATTGCAATAGCAAGACCATCTTCAACAGACTTAATACCACATTTATCACTACGCATAACACGTTTGATAAATACTTCAAGACTTGCAATTTCAGCTTCACTCATATAATTAAGCTGATATGGAGCAACAGAATGTTGAACACTATGTTGTTTTTCAATACCACTATTACTAACAGCAACAGCAGTATCATTAACTTTAACTTCTTTATCTTCGTCCATTCTATCAAAGAGCGATTTTGATTACACAACAAATGTAACTATTATATTTATACTAGCAAATAATATCATCAAAATTTTGAGCACTAATATCAGAATTAACATTCTGTATAACTTCATGGTTAACTGATAACTTTTCCTTTTTAAGACTTGCTTCTTCGATAGTACCAGCTATATAAAGTTTATGCACTTTAAGTTTTGATTGACTACAATTAACATTATTATAACGATAAATAAGTTCATCTATGGTATCACATAAAGGTGAGGTCAAAATCCATTCGTCTACGCTTGTTTCTAGGCTGTCAGTTGAATTATTTTTTATAGATAATACTCTTAATAAGCCGTCATTAAAAGCCTTTAAATTCAGCGTGGAAATAGCCTTAGATTTGATTATACGAGCAGTCCCTTTCTTGCTTCCAGACTTGTACAAAATAGGAATACCATTACTATCAACTAGAACTTTATCATCAATCTTATCATGATAATCACCACAAATTTCACCTAATTTATCATTAATATATTTAGTTACAGTAGCAGCATATTCACCTCTCTTACTAATAATAAGAAATCGTTTATCAGGATTATCTTTAATAATTTCAACTATTCTTTCTAGCTTACAAACATTATCAGAACATATAAGCATACGTTCACGAACAATATTATAAAAAGTCTTAACTCGTTCAGCAAGAACAAGAGGATTATAACATTCATCAATTTGTTTACTAAAAGAATTAGTCATATCCATATCAGCACTCCATCCATTATATTCAGCTATTTCTGTAATATATTGAATAGCACTACGCCCATCTTGAGTACCATTTCGAGCACATTTAATATTATCAAGATTACCAAATACTTGAATAGTTTGAGTAATAAACTCAGTATATTTATCATAATTAGTAATATCATCTTGATTAACAAACAAAATTGGCTCTCTGTGTTCCTCTACGGGGAGTAAAGCCCGCATAGCATTAATACCACTAGAACTTATATTATCATTAATAGGAGGAATATTAGTATAAATTTCTTTTAGTTTGGCAGTATCAATAGTATCTTTAGTTATAATCATAAGTTTAAATCTAGCATGATTAAAAACTGTATTACAAGATAAATTCCATTCGTTAACTCCAACAACAATAGAAATATCATAATTATAATTATATCTACTATTAACATAAGTATGAGTAAGAATATTAATAGTATCTATATTTATATTATGATTTTTAAGACTATCAACAATTTCAGTTCTTCTTTTCCAATTATCTGTAACAATAAGTATTTTAATATTATCATTCTTATTTCTCATAAGACTAATAATTCTACTTATAATTTCACAATAATCAACAGGCGGAATACAATTAATAGTTCCAATACCTTTATATTCTTTAGAACCCCATTTATTAATTAGTCTATCATAAGTTTCTTCAACTATATTTCTCATACAAAATCATCTTCATTAAAAATAGGATTATACATACCACTATATTTTTTAATTTTACTTTTACCTTTACCTTTAGGAGAAATTTTAAGTTTGATAGGATTAATAATCTTCATAGCTTCTTGATAATAAAATTTAAAATTAATATCTCTAAGAGAAATATCTTTATCATCAAGACTATTAATAACTGTTACAACAGAACCAGCTGCCATTCTACTACGAGAACCATTTTCATTATGAACTTTCTCAATAATATAACCTCTATTAGAAACATAAAACCTAACATATCTTTGGCAAACAACATGAGTAACTTGTCCATTTTCAATCTTAGTTTCTTCTACATGAAATTGTTTACCTACATTTTGAGTAAGACAAAAGTCAAGAATATTAGTAGCTTCTTGAAGAGTATCCATTACAGGTTTATTCTTAAGAAAATAGTTTTCAATAGCTTGAGCAACAATAGGCATAGAATAACCTTTAGTTAAATCTAAAGAATACATCATAGGATTAAGAGCACCTTTAGATTCAATTTTAAGCTTATCTTTAGACCTAAATTGAGTAATATAATTATTAACATCACGAGCTATAAGACTATGAACAACATCACTATCAGCTTGCATACCAGTAATATCTTGCCACCAAGTAGTAATTTCTTTAAATTTATCTTCTTGGTCAATATAAACTTTAACCATAATACCATCAGTATTTGCGCTTATAATATGAATATTATCTAGTTCAAGGGCTTCGCATAACATAAGAAGCATAAGTTGTCCATTAACAGTAACTTTAAGAACAGCAAGACGGTCATATAAATCTCCTTTTTCAAACGCATATCCTTAATCTTTCAATTAAGGGCTGACTATATCTTTAATCACCATAATTTTCTTTATATTCCCAAACATATCCTCCAGCCCGTTTATATTTAGGAACATGACGACAACATTTGGCAATAGCTGAACTGTCTATTTGAAGAGCTTTAGCAGCTTCTATAACAGACCCCCATTCTTTTATAAATTCTCCATAAATGTTTAATTGAATAACAGGCTTAGCGTTAGGATTATTACTACCTGACCCTAAACTTCCACTTCTACCTCCTCTAATAATATTAGTAAGAGTACCACCGTCTTCAATTAATTTATATTTAGCTATTAATTCTTTTTCAAGTTGAACTCCTCTATCTGGAGTAATATCAATTTCTACAATTTCAACTTTAATTAAATCAATATTAATAGCCTTTTCATTATAACGAGAATTTCGTCTATTACCAGAAAATACAAATGCTCTTTGTAAAGTACCTTGACCAACATAAAAAGGTTTATCTTCATCTCCATAATAATGTAAATACATACACTGTCTATCATAATCTTCTAAATGATAACCATGGCTTAAAGGAGTTTGTTTATTTTTGTTTTGACTAGTAGTTGCACTTCGATATCCAAATCTTTTTGAGATTCTCCATCTCTATGAACTTTATTTACCAATTTACAACCTTTTGGTCTACCAACTTTACCTGTTTTTTCTCCACCAATAGTTTTAGGAGATTTAAAATTAATAACATAATAAAATTACGAAATATCTTGGTGATTATTCCCCATTTCCCATTAAATATAACATTATTTACAGTACGTCTTTCGACTAGTCGATGAACCTTACTCATATTATGATTCCCATCATTATTTAGAGTCTTGGCTGCTGATTGTCATATAATAATAGTTTTTCGAGCATTCACACTTGTCTTTTCAAACTATGTTGTAGCACTATTATCTTCACGAGTTTCCAGCAATTAGAGGAATTTTATTTGAGCATTGAATATACCCAATTTACCATAAATACTATTTATGACAATCTTTAGAACTAAAGCAAGAATATCTTTAGCAATTCCATCTATGTATTCTTCTTCGCTATGTTTCACATCAACACGTTTTTGTTTCATCCAACTAATTAAATTACAAAAAGCATTTGTATCAATATGAGCAGGAGCAACTTTATGAACACCTATTATGCTAGGATAAAAACTAGCAACATCAAAATGATAAATGGTAAAAGGTTTACCCCCCGTGGAGGATGGAGTTAAGTAATCACAATAAGGAGTAGTTGAATATAACTCCATAGGAACATCTTGACTATGTAAACCTCCAGTTGCAAGAGTATAAGTTATATCTCCAATTTTAACATTCTCACTAAAGGCATCTTTATTAACTCTATAAATTGTAGTTTTATAAAGTTTATCAAGTAAATCTTGAAGTTCTTTAGTTTTAAACTTAATAAAAGGAAAAATAACCTTTTTAAAACTCATAGCAGTTCTTTCAGTTTTCTTACCTTTCCATTGTTCAGGAGCAAGACCACTAAATTTACTATAAAATTTCTCAAAAAGAATATCAGCAGTTTTACTACGACTAGAATTAAGAACATCTACATCATAAGCTTTACTAATAGCATAACGAGATTTAATTTCTTCTGGATAAAGACGAACTATTTCAGCTACAATAAAAACATCATTAAGATTATAATACATCATAGGTTCAATATATTCATCAAGAATAAATCTATCCCATTTATCTACTAGTTTATTAAGCTGATTAATATTCATTCCTTTAAGACTAGGAATTTCATTATATAATTCAGCTTCTTCTTCATTAATATCAGGAAGTTCATATTCTAGAAGTTCATACCATTGAAGATTAATTGAAGTTTGTTTTAAACCTTTAGGAACAGGTTTACGTTCACCAGTTTTACTATCTACAACTACACTTGCTTTATTAAGAGCAAATATACGCATTACATCAACACCTGTAAATGGTAGTTTATATTTTCTAAGACTATTAAGATAAAAATCAGTTTTAAATTTATCTTTATCATCTTGACTAGAAATAATAGTTTTACTAGTTTCATATAACTTATTAATAAGTTCTTTCGTACTATTCGTACGCATATAAAAACTAAGTAAAGCAGCAATCATAAGATTATCATAATTGAAATTATTAAATCCATACAAGTCAGTACGAATAATATTTCCATTAGAATCCTTATAACATCTAGTTTTATTAATATAACCTATCATAGAAAGTAATTGACTATCATCTTTATCTGTTATATAAAAACTATGTTTTTCAACAGTTTCAAGACGAGCTTTAATTTCTTCAACAGATAGTTTTTGAACTAAAGGAATAGGTTTATTATCAGCATTAACACAATCTTTAAATACTTTAAGATAACTATTAATACTAACAAAAGTAACAGAAAAGAAATTTCTTAAAACTTCAACATCATAAGCTATACAATTAATCATTTATATAATTTAATCCATAGTTATTTCTATTTTGATTAACCCAATTAATATCATCAGCAAAACGCTGTTTAAACATATGATAAAGATTATCATCTTTAAATTTAACAAGAGGCGAATAATTATTAAATATATACTTACCACCAGTAGCCATAAATCTAGGAATATGATTATTACTAATACTAAGATAAGCATCGCCAAATATAAATAGATACTTATAATTAATTCTAGCTAATTCTTTCCATAGAATATTACGACATTTATCAATAGCAGTAAGATATGTATTATAATTATTAGAACAAGCACATTTAATACTATAAGTCATATATACATCTTCAGTGTTATTACGTCCAGAATATTCATCATAAAGATTACCAATATCAGTAAATAATTGATAATCTTCACAATAATTTCTATCACCTCTAGGAAATAGGAAAACAATATCACCATGAATACTTCCTCTACCACCTTGTATATATTTACCTGTATTAAATATACGATTTGGACATCGTTCACAATCAGGATATTCGTCAACAGTTTTACTTGCCATAAGATAATACTAATTGATTACTAGCACGAGAACAAGCAACATATAATCTACGAAGCATTTCATCTCTATTAGTATAAGGATGACCGTATTTATCATAAATCATATCATTAACGTCTACAAAAACATTTTTATAAGTAGAACCTTGTGCTCTATGAGAAGTAATTGCAAAACCATAATCTAAATCTCTACTAAATAAAATCTTACCATTACTATTCGTAATATTAGAAGCGATAAGATATTTACGTTTAAAATCAAAATATTGTTTCCATTTACTTCCACGTTCAGAACTACTAGCTTTTTTAGCATCATCAATAAGACTAGTCAACTTCTTATAATACATCTGAAATGTATAGTTATCATAATGGTCAATAACAAATAAAGGTTGAGTTATAGCACCACCATGAATAGCTTGAAACTTAATAAGAAATCCTTTAAACTCATAATCATTATCAATTGTATCAACAATATCTTTAACAATATATTCTTCACTATTGTTTATAATAATATCATTAAAAACATTAACAACAGTAGTATAACTCATTATTAAATCATTACGAGTAATAAGACTTTTATCAGCATCTTGAATAATCATATGTCTTACATGGTTATTCCATTGTGCAACACGACTATTAGTATAAGCTATAATACGATACAAATCAATATTTTTAGTATATTCTTCATCATTAAAACAAGTATCAATTAAATCAGAAAATTCAGTTTGACCACAAACATAAAATCCTTTAGTTTCTTCATTATAATCTTGTCTATTTTTAGATATATAATCAAGAAATCTCCATCCATTCTTATTATCTATATCTTCTCGAAGAAGTTTAAGAAGTTTACTAATAGGATTATTATCTCCTTGTCGTACAACTTCTTTAAGATAATAAGTATTACTAGCAATAAGAAAAGCTTGACTAGCTTTCTCATTAACAGGAAAAAGTTGACTAGAATCACCAAGCATTATAACTTTAATTTGAAGCTTCCTACATTTATTACTAATATACTTAACAAGTTTAGCATTAAGCATAGAAGCTTCATCAATAATTAAAACTTTAAGACCATCTAGTTTATCTTTTCCAACAGGATTAAAGGCAGGATTTTCAGGGTCAAAATTTTCAATATTAACATCAAGTCTAAAACCAAACAATGATTGAATAGTATTAACTTCTTTTCCACCAATAGAATTACTAAGAACTCTACAAGCTTTATGTGTAGGAGCAGCACAACCTATAACACCGCCAGACCATTTACAATTATTAATAACATATTTAATAACAAATGTCTTACCTGTACCTCCAGCACCACAAAGAGCATTAATATATTTCTTCTCATCCCAAGGCTGTGCAAGAAACTCAATAAGTTCATGCACAGCTATTTCTTGGTCTTTAGTAAACTTAATGTTAGTATCTTTTCTATTACTATTAGCAATATTAAGATTACCAATCATTACAATTCGTTGTTTACATCAATAAGATTATTTTTAACTTTATCTTCATATTCTTTCCATTCTTGAAAAGCTAAAATAGTAGATTCACTATCACCACGATTATAACATGTAGTAATATGAAACAATTCCTTAGCAAAAGGCATTTTAACAATTTTACCTTTAGCTATAAGTCCAGCAGCAAAAGGAATATAAAATCTAGTATCAACAGTTTTTCTATTTTCACTATCTCTTATAATTTTAATTCTATGATTATATTCATCTAATCGACGAGCATAAACAACTTTCTTTCCTTTAGTTCTGTAACTTTCACCTGTAATGCTATATAGTTTGCCATTGTATTCTACTTTATAAGTATCATCAATATATCTAATAATACCTTCACATTTAGCAACTATAATAACATATTTATTGACTATTCCTTTCTCTTTGGATTTACTTACAACTCCAAATGAGAATTTAAAGCTAACCATAACATACTACTTTCTTTTAATAGTACGCATACGTTTATCAACAGCACGAGTAATACCTTTAAAAGTATTATCCTCTGCAAATTTAGCTTTACGAGCAGCCTTTTTAGCAGCTTTCTTAGCAGCAATTTCTTCATCACGTTCTTTTTGTTGTTGAATAACATCAACAATCTCAACATGATAACCACAATAATGAGAAAGAAAATCAATCTTACCACTAGTTCTATTACCAATAGTGCTATTTTTAGCTATTTTAATAACTTTACTAGCAGAATTGATTCCAATAACAGCGCCAACATTATTAAGTTGACGAACAACAGAAACTTCATCATACTTTTTCATAAGTACTTTACATTTTTAAAGATTAATAAAACAATTATATTTAATAGTTAAAACTATAATAAGTTCAATAATAGTTATATTAGTAGAGCCACTACGCTACGCTCCGTGGCGACCCCCCGTAGAGGATGGAAGCAAGCTAGTCATCAACTTTCGCTTTAATACTATCATTAAGTTTATTAAGTTTATCAATAAAATGTTCAAGAACTTCTTTATTATATTCACTATCATTAATAATAAATTCAATATTACGATGAAATTCTATATCTTTAATTTGAAGTTTATTAATATCTATATTAATTCGTTCAATCTTTTTATATAGACTAAATACTTCATAAATAAGATATAAAATACATCCAACACAAACTCCAAGAATATATCCAATAGCATCTTCAATCATAGAAATAATGATAAAGTTTACGAATAAGTTCAAATCTAGTATCAGTAATATTATAAATTTTAAATGCTTTAGCAACAAAATCAAAATCGCCATATTTAAGTAAAGCATCTATATAATCTTTAATATCACTAAGCCACATAATAGCACTAACAGAATATCTATCGCTATCAATATTAGTAATATATTGACCAATACCTATGGCAATAGTAGTAGCAGTTATATCATTAATAATAAACTTATCAGTAAACCAATTATCTTTTATATACTGTTTATCAGTATATTTATCACGAAAGGTTTTAGATAGTTTATTACATAAATCAATATAAGAACGAGCAGCAGTTCTATTATTATGATTAACAAATTGAACATCTTTAACTTTAAGAGTTAAGTTCATACCACATTCAATAATACGAACTTTAATTTGTTTTTTATCCTCATTAATATATAGAACAATAGCAAGTTTATCTTTCCAATAGCCAGTATTCAAAGTAACTATATCATAAAGTTTAACTTTAAATCCAGATGTAATAGTACCATCAATTTGTTTATAAGTAATGTAGTTCATGGTAAAAGTATATTAAAAATATCAGTTGCCACAGTAGTAATTACAACGTCATTATCATTATTTTTAATAGTTGTAACCGCTAATTCTCCATAATAAGAATCTTCAATGAAAATATCTTTGTTTTCATCAAATTCTTTAAGTTTATCAATAAGTTCTTTAACTGTCATAACTGTATTAAATTTTTAGTTTAACATTTATTAGCTAGTTCTTTTGCCCTGTATTGAATCAATTATCAATCGTGATAGATTAATCAGATTATATATGAAAATTCAAAAGAGAGCAAAAGAGCCATATCTATGAATGTGTTATGAGCGTAAATAGCTAGTCATTTGCAGCAGGCTCATTATTCTGTTCATTATTATTACTAGCACGTTTAAGACGTTCTTTAAGAATATGTTCAGCAACAGAACCAAGTTTACATTCACTAACATTATAACTTATACCTTTAGCATGAGTTACAGTATATACAATAGGATAATCAATATATTTATTATTACCTATTGTACGTTCAACCTTAGTAACTCCAATTCCAGTTACAATACCAACACAAACACCAAGTTTAGTTTGATTATGATATTGATAAGTATATTCCATATATACTACCTGTCCTTTTTCAAACTTAGCTTGTTCTTCAATGTATCTATCTAATAGACCATCAAAAATAAGAGAATCAAAATTATCCATTTTAATTATATATTTAAAGTTAATAATATACATACTAAAAAACCTAGCACTATCTTCACAGACAATGCTAGGCAAACTACAAAACGAAATCATATAAAATGAAATGTTTGACACAGACATTGTTATTACTAATTTCACAATCAATAATAACATTATTAACACCAAATCAAATATGACATATAACACTTGGACTATGATAAATATTAATAGCACTATCTTCACAGACCGTACTATTACAAACCTAATAATTTTAGAAATTAAAACGGATAATAACAATATCATAGTTTCGGAGTTCAATTCCTCCATCATCAGCAAGTGAAATAATACTACTATCTTCACAGACAGTAGTATTAGAAATAAAATCAAAAACTTATGTGGGATTATTTAGTAGATTTATTTGCTTTTCTACGTTTAAGTTCAGCATAAATTTCATCATCACTAACATTCTTAAATTTATTCTCTTGTTTATTATTATCAACAGATTGATTAACCATTTTAATAATTTCCTTATATTCTGCATTAGAAGTATCAATAATATGTTGAGCAATCAAATGATTAATTTCAGTATTAGCGTTAACAATATTAATAATCATATCTTTAGCATATTTAGGAAAAACAGCAAGAATAGGTTTAAGAATATCTTTATCTTCAATTATACTATCCCAACGATTAATAAGCCAATCAAGTTCAAATCCATTTTCAATAGCAAGTTTAATAATATCTTCTTGAGTTTTACCAAAATCATTAATATATTTTTGTTCTTTAAGAACATATACAAATAAAGCTAAACCTCTAACATATTGGTCTGGAGATAAACCTTTATCTTTAATATCATTAATGAATTTATTAATAAGTTCGCAATCTTCTTTATATTTACAGGTATCACAAACAATATTATTACAAGATTTACCAAAAACTTCAGCAAGAATAACTTTAATATTAATATTTTCCATAATTTTATTTATTTAATCATAATAACCAAAAACATCATTTTCAGGGTCAACAATAGGACTATCATCAACTATTGGTTCCCAAGCAATATCGTCAAAATCTTGACTTAGACATTCTGCATGAATTTCAACACCTTCAACATTATTATTGAAATATGTATCATCTTCAACAAAATAAATATCAGTTCTTTCCATATCTTTATATATAAAATAAACTCCGAGTAGAAGATAGTTATCATCAACGTGTTAACTATAACAAACCCAATAAACAAAATGGATAAAAATGGCAAGAACATGAGAATTAGCTTTAACAAGCTCAACAGCACTATCCATCCTCTACGGGGAGTCTATACTATAAACTTAGCTAGCTTCAGAATCTTTATTCTTTTTATGAAGTTCAGTTTCAGTATCAATCATAATACCAATAACTCGCTGACTATCACTAGCAACATCAGCATGAGCCTTAACTAAAGCATCAATGAATAAATCATCTGTATATCTATATTCTCTATGAAGACCACCATCAGCAGTAACTCTAAACTTATTCCATAAGAAGTCAACATAAGCACCTTTAGAATTACATATTCTTCCATCATCTTCAAGATTATGAAGAATATTAAGAGAAGTATGGCGTCTAAATGCAGCATTGAATTTAACAATACAAACTACATCAAGAATATGTTGAGGAACATTAATTCCAACAGGAACACCACGTTTATCAGTCTTAGCATCTTTAAAATCATTATCTTCATTAGCTTGACTAACAACAGCAGTTTGTTCTTCCTGTTTACGAACTTTACTTTGTTTCTTCTTCTTAGCTTTATTCTTAGGCTGAATAGTTTCACTACTAACAACAGCATTAACTTGTGTATCTTCTTCAGGAACAACAAGTTTACCTTCTTGTTTAGCTTCTTCTAAACTTTCAGCCATAGTTTTCTTTCTAGGCTTAGATTGAACATTACTAGTAACATTATCAAAATTTACCATAACACTTATAAGTTTAAGATTAATATTATTATCAGTAGCAATATTACTCTACTGAACAACACGACAAATATAATAATTAAATATAATACTCCAAATATATTATAATTTATTTATACTATAATTCTAACTAATAATCAATAGCTATATTAAAATAACTAAAATAGTTATAGCAATAGGAATTAACTTACCACGAGTATAATAAATATCAATAGTATCAAGAGTATCATTAGTATAAAGAGAATCAGTAATATCAAGAATATTAAGAATATCATTAGTAATACCACCAGCAATATTAGCATGACTAGTATTAATAGTCATTATAATACTGATAGTATTAATAGTGCTATTATTAGCTAGAACTAATGCTATTGGTCATTATGACTAGAAGTCTTATTAGACTTGATAATACTGTTAGAGCTAGTCTTAATGTTGGACTTAACGGTCATGATGAGGCTAAAGCTAGTAGTAAGATTCATGACTGAAACTAATACTATATTTAACGATAAAGTTCATGACGAAGAAAGGAATGAAAATGATGCTAGAACTAATACTGATGACGATGATATAACTAAAGGTTATAACTAATGATTATAAAGATATAACTAAAGGTTATAATGAACGAGAATGAGAGAGATTGAACAATAAGTTTAGATTGATTAGGAAGAGGATGAGGAGGAAGATGTGGAAGAGGAAGAGGAATGGCAGCAGGACTAGTTCCTTCAGCATCACCATTTCCACACCCATCTCCACATTCACCACTCTCACAATCACTCTTATCTCCACCATCAACCTCAATTTAACCCTATTTGAACCACATCCAACTCCACCATCTCATTCTCCACAAACTCCACATTCACCACTTTCATCTCCATATCCTCTTTCTCCACATTCAATACCTCTAGTCACCTCTAATTTCACCTCTATAACTTTTTGTTATGAGAGTAAATCTCCATGACCAATATCAGTATAACAAAATGTTATAGGAGTAAATCATCATTAGTTTCATTAGTAGAATTATCATCAGTAACTACATTAAAT
>ERZ825670.175-NODE-175-length-92505-cov-8.333932_pt1 | contig 92505 bp, 78 predicted proteins | sample MGYA00519929_ERZ825670 | MGnify/ENA primary metagenome ERZ825670 (study PRJEB31778, sample SAMEA3449207) | human gut metagenome | biome: human gut; feature: human-associated habitat; material: faeces | place: United Kingdom | collected 2010/2012 ...
AACTGGCGACTTGATTATTATATCATAGCCACGGGAAAAAGTCAATCCAAACTTTCGGATATTTCCAAAGAAATTTTTGTGAAATATATACATATCGAAAAAAGTGTGATATAATATAACTATAATAGAAGAAAGAAGGACAATTATGAATAAAATTTTATGTTCCACTGGAGCATTAATAGGACAACCTAATGGAAGAAATCACAAGTTAATATATCCATGTTCAAAGGTGTTAAAATGCGATGGTTATGAGTTTATGTTTTATAGCACTTGGTATAACAAAGTTGATGAAATTGTAAAAGATATCCAAGCAATGAATATAAATATACCAACATATCATTGTGAAAAGAGCATAGGTGAGTTAATAAGTAACAATGAAATCTCAAAGGCAGTAGATTTTTTTACAATAAACTGTCAAATTGCCAATGAGTTTCATTCTAAAAAGATGGTTTTACATCTATGGAACGGCACTACTTCCGATAAGCACATAGAAAACAATATACAAATATTTTCAACATTAGATAGTATTGCTCAAAAATATAATATTATACTAACCATAGAAAATGTAGTATGCAATCAAAAAGACCCTTTGACGCACTTCATGGAACTTTATGAACGATATCCAAACATAAAATTTACATTTGATACCAAAATGTCAGCGTTTCATAATCAACTAGATAAGGTTTATAGTAAAGATTTCCATTGGCTATGGAATGAGCAACATATTGAACATCTACACATAAACGATTTTAAAGGAAAATATTTAGATTTTTCTAACTTAAAGTCATTGCATATTGGCGAAGGTTCAATAGATTTCAATAAATTTTTCAACTTTTTAAAAACTGTAGGATATCACAATGATTACACTGTAGAATCAACTTCATTCGATGCCACTGGCCACATAGATTGTTACAAATTAAACCATACATTTAAGGTATTAAAAGAGTACATAGCCTAAAATATGACCAAAAACTATTGATTATTTTTTCCATTTGAGGTAAAATAATCTTGGAGGATAAATTTCATGAATAAACATAAATTTCCAATAGGAAATCTGTTTGGTGGATTTAATAAGCAAGAGGTATGTATACTAACAATATCAATAATAGGAATAATAATATCTTATAGATGGAATATAGTCATATCGTATATATTACTAGCTATGATTATAATATATCTAACGCTTAGATATATTACTCAACATAGAATAGTATCAAATGAGCATAATCTAAATGTTGATACTCAATGGCATAGAGCAACTACAAAAGAACATATTTTTTTAAAAGAATATAATAGAATAAAGTTTGAAATGTATATCAAGAGTTTTATAGTTACAATAATGTTATTATTAGCCATACAGATGGTAATACTCATAAAGACAGGAAAAATATCTCCAAAGGTGACTATACTAATGGTTATATACTTAGTGATATCTGTTATAAACTTATTATGTTTAATCAAACGAAAGAACGTAGATACATCTACAGAATGTTCCTATATAGATATTAAGAAAAAATACTCTGTAAACATTAACTTTATGGGATATAATATAACACAATCTTATGCAATAATCATTGTAGATAATAAAAAGTATATCTATAAAATAGATAACCTTGAATATAATAGACTAATGATAGTAAATTATAAAAGATTATCATATGTTATAGTGAGTAACATTTTCCCACAATAACCTACAGAAAGGATTGATTTTCCAAATTATGAACAATCAAAATTTTAACATAAACGAATATCTAAAACAAGACTTAATCAACTGTTTTCCAGATTATGAAACCTTTATCGCAGAACTCAATGAATACATAGCAATGTCATATATATTTGGTTCTGCCATAGATGAACTAACTACTAAGTTGAACATAATAGATAGACAGTTTAAGTTACAACATCAAAGAAATCCAATATATAGCATAAGAAGTAGAATAAAATCTCCACAAAGCATAGTTGAAAAGCTAAAAAGAAAGAACTTACCAATATCTTTTAAGACTGCAAGAGAAAATCTTACTGATATAGCAGGTGTAAGAGTAATATGTCACTACATAAACGACATATATCAATTAGCAGAGTTGCTTACATTCCATGATGATATTCACCTAATAAAAAAGAGTGACTATATAGCAAATCCTAAACCTAATGGATATAGAAGTTTACATATAGTCATAAATATACCAATATATCTGCCAAGAGGAAAAGAATATGTTCCTTTAGAGGTTCAAATAAGAACCTTAGCCATGGATAGTTGGGCAAGTTTAGAACATCAAATGAGATACAAAGGTAATGAAAAAGCAAAATCGCCTGAATACGCCGAAAAACTAAAAGAATGTGCTGAAACCATACATCAAGTAAACCTAACTATGCAAGAGTTATACTCATCGCTATATAATCAAGATAGCAATTAACTAGATATGTAATAAAAAAGTCCCTCTGTTAAGATGGGACTTTTTCTATTAAAAACATAACTTTTTAGGTTTTAGAATGCTTTTCTATAGATTGCAAAATCTTACTATTTCTTTTAGCCTGACGTTTTTTCTCTTTCGCTAAAGATTTGAGTTCTTTTTTACTCAAAGTTTCTTTAGGAAGTTTTCTATCAAGTTCAAGGTTACTAGTAGAAGAATTCTTTTCAATATCATCATTAGCCATGATACTTTCAAGACGTTCTTTCATACGAGTTTTAGTATCAACTTCAGAATTGATAGAAAAATTATTTTGCATAGAAATAGTATCTTGTTTAGAAAAGACTGCCGTTTGTAAAGTAGATGCTCCATTTACACTATCTGCAAAAGAACTCTTTAAAGAACTCTGATACGGCATAGCATTAGCACTTAAAGGTTTAACCTGTAAAGTAGAAATACTCTTATTATTTAGATTTGAGTTCAAGGTTGCTTGTTGAATAGAATCATATGGATTTTTATTATATATATTATTATCAACTGTGGCATCATCGTCCCAACCTTCTTCCCAAGATGTACCAATATCATCAATCGTTGCAGACTTATTTTTATTACTAGATAAATCTTTTAACTTAACAAAAGATTTATTAGATGTCATTATAAAACAACCAGCATTTTCAGGATTAATTTCCAACAACAATCTTTTACAATCATCACAAGGAATACAAGGCAATAGAGTTTGACAATCTACAGTAACTAAAGCACTAATTTTATTTTCATTAGAGTTCATCATTATCTTTATAGTTTCGTACTCAGCACAAGCAGAAACGAGTTTACCATCTTTAATAGCATTGCCACTTACACCAGTGAATATACTATTTGCTTGAGTCATAAGCACACAAACGAACTCATTAAACTTTGAACCAAATGGAGTACTATTAACTTTTTTTTTACTAATCAAATCAACAGCTATTGAATAAAGTATATCGAAATTCATCATTCACCACACCGAAAAAAGACGGTGTTATCCTTTCTAAAAGTTATTATTTTTTAATATACATTGATTGGCAATCATCACAAAAGATAATATTATTACCACCATTAGTGATAACTTGGTCAGTAGTAATATTAGCATATTGAATTAATCTTTCAGTAGAGTAAGCATTATTTGGATATGTAACAACGCCATAACTCATAGTAGTTTTAAATGCTATATTTTTCACTATAACTGGTTCATTTAAAACGGCATTGATAGTATTAGTTATGCTATTAATAGTAGATTTAGTTTGAACGCCATCAACTAAGACAATAAATCTACTATTACTTAAACGGGCAATGAAATACTTATCAGAACAAACTTTTTTAATCTTTTCAGAGTAAGAGAAGATTATTTCATCAGCGACATTTAAGCCATAATTATAATTAATTTCTCTAATATTATCGATATTAGCCTCTATAAGAGTAAATGGATTTTTCTCATTTTCAGCAATCTTTTTATCTATAGTATCCACTAAAAGTTGTTTGTTAGGTAGACCAGTTAAGACATCATGATAAGCCAAGTACATGAGTTTTTTATCTTTAGCCACAAGAACATCGTTTGCTTTGTGAAGGTCATCAATAGCAGCAGATAATTCCTCATTAGCCTTAGTCATTTTAGAAGCATAATTATATATTAAATAAGCCATCAATATAGTAACTAAAGGAACTACTACACCAGGTAAAGCACTCATTTGATGATGTATCAATACTATCATCAATAAAGTTTGTATAGATGATATAGCACTTATTATGACAGATGCAATAAATCCTTTTTTATGAGCCTTAACCGTCATTATTACTATCAAGATAGTTTGCAATTGAGCAATCAAACCATTTAAGAATGATAATCCCATAGCTTGAATTTTTCCTTGTCCCAGCATCAGTATTAGATACAATACAATACCTATTACTACTATTGGAACTTCAAATTTGTTTGAGTTTTTCACAAAAATTCCTCCATTGTAGATATTATGTTAACATTAGCAATAACATTGTATCATATATGGGAAAAAAAGTCAAGGACTTAAATAGACTTATTATATAGCACATATGGTGCAAAATTAATTACTTTTGATAACTATATTTTTAAACATAATATAATCAGTTATATCTACTTTATTGTTATCATCTAAATCAAAGCAAGATATTAAATCTGTATCAAGAGGTAATAAACCTAGGATAGATTTTTTAAGTATCAATAAGTCCAACTTATCAACAGAGCCGTCCTTGTTAGCATCGCCTTTTATTAATACTGGAACGGGTTCTGTAGTGGTAGGTTCAACGGAAGTAACATCAATAGGAGAAGTAGTTATAGTAGTAGTAATTGCAGATTTATCTTTAATATATGATGTCAATACATTACTCCAATACTCTCCCATCTTTTGATAGCCAACTTCATTAGGGTGAACGCCATCGTATAGGTCAGTAGAGTAATCCACAATACTGTTAATATCTGCAAACTGTATGTGAGTATTTCCCTCAGATTGCTTTTTTAAAACCAAATCTTTAATACTAGAGTTATAGCTATCTATATAACTTTGGATAGTATTAGTCAACTCATCATTAGGAACACCCCAACCATAAGCCCAGAGCCAACCTGCATCATTTAGAACCGAAACATCAAAGTTAGGGATAGTAGTTACAAATAGAGTATCATCTTGTTCCATATAAGATATAATATAGTCCACAAGATTTTCTAATCTATCTATAATACCATCATTGTAAGCACTTAGAACGTCATTAGTACCAATCTGTAATAGAACGATATCTGGGTTATAAGTTTCCATGATATTTTCATTAACTAGAACTTCGTATATACCTTGACGTTCTTCCGTACCTGTTATATGTTGGATAGCGTATCCACTATAGGCACAATAGTTGCCATCATAGGATATATCATTAGAAGTTTCTAAATCCATACCCTTGTTACCAACCATATCTATATTAAAGCCGTTTTCAATTAGATAGTTATACATATACTTCCTATAAGAACCACTTTCCCAATATCCATCAGTGATAGAATCGCCAACTGGAAGTATCTTAATAGACGTATCATCTGTATCAGCACTAGAACGTATAGTATTAAATCCACCAAATAGAGTACAACACATGGAAGTTGCAACTATAGTAGATAATATTCTTTTTAAAAATTTCATAGTAAAAAATCCTTTCAATAAATTATTATATAATTATATCATAGTTTGTGAACGTTTTCAACATAAAATCACAAAAACAGAAACATTTCATATAATAATATAAATAGATTTATCAAAAATTTGGAGGTGATATATCATAGATATATCTAGCATGAATCCATGTCAAGCGACTACTTTAGTCACGGCATTAGCTAACGTACTAGCTCAAAGGTTAACTAACGAAGAACTTGAAATCTTTGCCACCATGACCACTCAACTAGGCGATACCTTAGAAACCATAATAGTACAACGTTCCATCTACTGCAAAAATGATTGTCTTGAAGATTCAACCAATAGTTTGAATGCGTAATTGTGTAATATATACAAACTATTTTGAAAGCATCTAAAAAAATATATTGACAATGCTATTTCTTAGATGTATAATATATCATAGTATGTTAAATTTGATTGTGAGGTAATTAAAAAAATGTTTAACAGTAAATCTGAAAAGGCAGAAGAATTTATCTGTCATGACGAAATCATGAATGCCTTAGCCTACGGCAAGGAAAACGAAAACAATGTACAACTAATAGACCAAATTCTACAAAAGGCTGAAACTCTAGTAGGATTAAACTATAAAGAAGTATCCGTACTAATACACGCTTGTGAAAATACTGAAAACTCATCTTTAAGAGAAAAGATTTTCAAACTTGCTAGAAAGATTAAAGAAAAAATCTATGGTAAACGAATAGTAATGTTTGCACCATTATATGTATCTAACTACTGCGTGAACGGTTGCAAATATTGTGGATATCATACTGGTTCATGTATTAAAAGAAAGAAACTAACTCAAGAAGAAGTTGCAGAAGAATGTCGTGCTATAGAGGCTATGGGACATAAGCGTATCGCCATGGAAGCTGGTGAAGATGATACTAACTGTTCTATAGATTACATCTTAGAGTGCATGAAAACTGCATATGCTACTAAAAATGGTAATGGTGAAATTCGTAGAATAAACGTAAACATTGCTAGTACTACTGTAGAAAATTACAGAAAACTCAAAGAGGCTGGTATTGGTACTTATGTTTTATTCCAAGAAACTTATCATAAACCAACCTACGAAAGATTACACCCATCTGGACCTAAAAGCAACTATGAATATCATACAACTGCTCATGACAGAGCCATGCAAGGTGGCATAGATGACGTAGGTATAGGAGTTCTATACGGTCTATACGATTATAAGTATGAAGTAATTGGTACTATGTTACACGTTAAGCATCTTGAAGATACTTTTGGAGTAGGTCCACATACTATATCCATACCTAGAGTTAAGTATGCTGAAGATGTAGACTTATCACTATTTACTAATATAGTATCCGATGAGCAATTTAAGACCATAATAGCCGTATTAAGAGTAGCCGTTCCATACACTGGAATTATAATATCTACTAGAGAAGCTCCAGACTTTAGAGATGAAATCATAGGTTTAGGAGTATCTCAAACTAGTGGAGGTTCTTGCACTGGTGTTGGTGGCTATGCTGATAGAGTTCTTAGAGGTGGTGTAAACTCCAATAGTTCTTGCGATGACCAAAGTACTGCTCAATTTAAGGTAGCAGATGAACGTTCTGAAGCTGAAGTTCTCAAGATGTTATTAAAGAATGGTTATATTCCTAGTTTCTGTACAGCTTGTTATCGTGCTGGTAGAACTGGCGATAGATTTATGCAATTTGCAAAATCGGGTAACATATGTAACTACTGCCTACCTAATGCTATGCTTACTCTTACTGAGTACGTTCTAGATTATGGTGACGATGAGTTCAAAACTCTTGCTTTTAACGTTATAGATAAAGAAAAAAATAACATTGCTAATCCTAAAACTAGAGCCTTATTCGATGAATATATCGAACGTATTAAAAACGGCGAACGTGATTTTAGATTTTAAATATATACATATCCATGGGCAGAATTTATATCTGCCCATATTTTTATTTATAGAAAAGTTAGCAAATAATAATTATTATTTATTAGATATCAATTATTACAAATTTCTACACGCCAATATGATATAATTACTGTATCAAGGAGGAAAAAGCTCATGGACGTAATATATCAAGAGGTACACCAAGATACTACATACAAACTACTAGGCAGAGATATTGGAAACATAGTAATATACGATATAGAAGTAGAAAAGATATCATATGAAAGTCATACTATAGAAACGGTATCTATGATATCTTCTGACTGTCAAACGTCTATGTTACTATTAGAGTTGGTTATTCGTGGAGAAATTTCTACTAAGGATTTAATAAGATATTCCAATGAATTTTTAGACCTATGTTATCCAATAGAATAAGTTTAAATCAAGAACGTTCTGTAATAGAGCGTTCTATTTTTATCAAAAGAAAAAGCAATAAATTAAGTGTAAATTTAATGAATGATAACATACAAACTTACATATATACAATAAAAAATATTGAAATGTAAGACTATAAAGTTCGCTATGTGTAAGATACACAAAAAAGTTGAAAATAAGTAGTTTTAAATCATAAACATATATTCTTGAAATTATCACAAAAAGATTGTATAATAGTAATCGTGCGAAAAAATAAAGAAAATGTTTAGGAGGTTTATCAATGAAAAACAACATTGATGTGTTTGAAAAATATAGTATACCTAAAGCAGTGTTTACGTTAGCGACTCCTACAATGTTGAGTATGTTAGTAACCATATTCTACAACATGGCAGATACTTTTTTTGTAGGTCAAACCAACGATGCCAATCAAGTATCAGCAGTATCGCTAACCACACCGATATTTACTATAATTATGGCATTAGGTAACGTATTCGGAGTAGGTGGAAGTTCGTTTATATCAAGAGCTTTAGGACAAGGTGACAGACACAAAGTAAAGAATATATCCAGTTTCTGTTTTTATGGTTCAATAGTAGCTGGATTGCTCATGATGGTAGTATTCTTATGTTTTATGGATACAATTTTAAGTCTAATAGGAACATCAGCCGATACTATAGACTATGCTAGACAATACTTAGAATATCTACTCATTGGAACTGTATTTATAGTGGCATCATTTGGATTTTGTAACATAATAAGAGGCGAAGGTAATGCAAAAATATCCATGATAGGCATGATGATAGGTACTATAGTAAACATAGTATTAGACCCTATTATGATACTAACTCTAAAAATGGGAGTAGCTGGTGCTGCAATAGCTACAGTAATAGGAAATATATGTTCAGTGATATTTTATATAGTATACTTTATAAAAGGAAACACTATACTATCCATATCACCAAAAGATTTCAGTATTAAAAAGATAATCGGAGGAGTATTTTTGATAGGCATACCTGCATCTTTGAATAACTTGCTAATGAGTTTATCAAACATAATACTAAATAGATATCTTTACTCATACGGTGATGACGCTATCGCAGGTATGGGCGTAGCAATGAAAGCTAATATGTTAGTAGTAATGCTCCAATTAGGCTTAGGTATGGGAATACAACCTCTAATAGGATACAATTTCGGTGCTAGAAACTACAAGCGTATGAAAAAGGTAATGCACTTCGCTATGATAGTAAACGTGATAATAGGTGTTGTATTGACTGCTGTATACTTAATGTTCACTGAAAACGTTGTGGAAATATTTATAAAAGATGAAAGTGTAGTATCATATGGTGTACAGATGTTAAGAGCCTTAATGTTATCTAGTGCAGTAATAGGAATAATGTTTGTATTTTCATTTTCATTTCAAGCCATGGGAAAAGCAATACCATCATTAATACTATCCATAAGTAGACAAGGTTTTGTATTCTTACCAGTGGTTGCTGTAGGAAGTTCTCTTTTTGGATTAAGTGGTATAATATTTGCTCAACCTATAGCAGATTTAGTATCATTAATAATATCATTAGTAATGTTCATAATCATAACTAAACAGATGAAAAAAGAAGATGACTTAGAAGATAAAATATTTCAACAAGATTTATCTGCAAAGTATTAAACTAAATCGTAAGTATAAGAAAATAAAGGAAGTATCTAATTAAGATACTTCCTTTATTTGTACAAATCAACAATAATAGATGATAAAATTCTATCTTTAGATAAGTTGTAATATCTAAGTCAATGTGATATAATTTTTTTAGATATATACTCTAGGAGGTTTTTTCATGAAAAATAAGATTATATCAAGTATAATGGCATTAGCGATAACAACGACATCATTTATGAGTGGTTCTGCGGTAAACGCAGTAGAACCTAATGACAACTATGCTAGACTTTTACAATATTCAATGTACTTCTACGATGCTAATATGTGTGGTACAGATGTAAGCGAAAATACTCAATACACATGGCGTGGAGATTGTCATACCTATGATGCTACACTATCATTAGATAGCACTAACACAAACCTATCTGATAGTTTTATATCTCAATATAAGAACGTACTTGACCCCGATGGTGATGGCACTGTAAATGTATCAGGAGGATATCATGATGCTGGTGACCATGTAAAGTTTGGACTTCCAGAAGCATATACTGGTTCTACTCTAGGTTGGGGCTACTACGAATTTAAAGACGCTTACGTTCAAACTGGTCAAAGTGAACACATTGAAACTCTACTAAGATACGTCAACGATTACTTCATGCGATGTACTTTTAGAGATGATAACGGTGATGTAATAGCGTTCTGTTATCAAGTAGGTGATGGCGATATAGACCACTCTTATTGGAACGCTCCAGAAGTAGATGAAATGGAAAGAAAAGGTTGGTTTGCAACTTCCGAAAAACCTACCACCGATTGCATATGTAATACAGTAGCATCATTAGCAGTGAACTATCTAAACTTTAAAGATACCGACTTAGAATACGCTGAAAAATGTCTTGATTACGCAAAAGCACTCTTTAAGTTTGCAGATGAAAATGAGAAATCTGTAGGTAAGCCAGAAGATGGCCCTAAAGGATATTATGGTTCTAACAAGTGGGAAGATGACTACTCATGGGGAGCAGTTTGGCTATATATGGCTACTCAAGATGAAACTTACATGGATAAGGCTCTTACTTACTTAGATTACTATGCACCATCTAGTTGGACTCACTGTTGGAACGACGTTTGGAATGGTGTTCTATGTATGGTCGCAGAGGCTAACGACCAAGTAGGCAACGATAAGTTTGTAAACAGATTTTTAGAAATATCAGGAAAAAGCCCATATGAAAATATAGACTTTTGGAGTCAAATTGCTGAAACTGTAACTAAATGGCAAAATGGTTCAACACCTAGTATCACACCTGCAGGATACTGTTTTCTTAACCAATGGGGCAGTGCTAGATATAATACTGCTACTCAATTTTTAGCATTGGTATACGATAAACACAACTACGGAAAAGCTGATAAGTTCAGTGAATGGGCAAAAGGTCAAATGGATTATCTATTAGGAGACAATCCTAACGATAAGTGTTACGTTGTAGGTTTAGAAGACTATTCAGTAAAGTATCCACACCATAGAGCATCTTCTGGACTATCTAAGTGTGAAGATACATCGGAACAGAAACACGTCCTATATGGAGCGTTAGTAGGTGGCCCAGGTGCTAACGATGAACACATCGATACTACTGCCGATTACATATACAACGAAGTAACTATAGATTATAATGCCGCATTTGTAGGGGCATCTGCTGGATTGTACGCTCTATTTGGCGATAGTTCTATGTTACCTGATAAGGATTTTCCACCAGCTGAACAGACTTCCGATGACGAAAACGGCGGAAAGTATTGGGTAGAAGCATTCTCTGTAGATATAGTTCAAGATGCTCCAAAGGTAAATGAGATAACGTTCTATGTAATGTCGGATAGTTCAAAGCCATCTAAGAACATCTCCGTTAGATACTACTTCAATACTTCAGGTATGAACTCCATAGACCCTAACGATATGGAAATTAGAGAACTATACGACCAAATGGGTATGGAAACTGAACATAAAGCAACACTATCGAAACCTGTACAGTATAAGGATAGTATATACTATGTAGAAATATCATTCCCAGATTATGCCATAGCAAACTCAAATAAGAAGTATCAATTTGCATTAGGAACTTACGCATGGCAGAACTCTTGGGACCCTACAGATGACTGGAGCTATCAAGGTATAAAAATCGAAAAAGATGCCTTTGCAGGTACTGTAGAAAAAACAGACTATATATGCGTATATGATAACGGCGTTCTTGTAGGTGGCACAGAACCCGATGGTTCTACTCCTGACGATTATACTACCACATCTGCAACTACTATAGATACTTCAAGCATAGATACTACTACGTCTGCAACCACTGTAGATACTTCAAGCATAGATACTACATCTACCACTACAGATATAACCTCTAGTGATACTAGTTCCACTACGGATATAGTAACATCAACAGAACAAGATTCTAATATTCTACTCGGAGATGTAACTTGCGACGGAAACATAAAAAGTAATGATTTACTACTATTAAAAAAATATCTATTAGGTTTAGAGGACCTTTCCGAACAGGCTCTAAAGAACGCAGACTTAAATTCAGATAAATCTGTTAAAAGTAACGACTTATTAACCTTGAAAAAATATCTATTAGGCTTAGTAGAGTTATAATATGAGTATTATATACAAAAGTTATTGACATTCTCTATTTTAAATGATATAATTGCATATAGATATATTGTTTATGAAAGGAAGATAATTCTATGAAAAGTAAAGTTAAAAAATCGATAGCATTAGTAAGTGCATTGAGCATAGTAGCTACTACTAGTGCCATTAGTGTGTTCGCTGTTGATACCTCTAGTGATACTGAATACACTCAATTTCCATTCACTAAAGAGTGCGAAGACCCAGAAATAGCTAACGGCAACACAACTTGGACTGATATATACGGTCAAAAGTTTGATGGATATTCTGGTGATGGTTTCGTATATCTAAATGGAAATTCCTTGAAGTTTGAAGTTACTGTCCCTGAAGATGATATGTACGAAGTAAAAGTTAGATATACTCAAGTTCTATCGAAAGAAGGTCGTAAGCAGACTATATGTATAAACGGTACAGACTATATGGTAGACTTCCCATATACTGATACTTGGAAAGATATCAGCTTTGGTATGTTTAGACTTAAAGCTGGTACTAACACTATAGAGATTAAACCTCAATACGGCTACGCTAGTTACGATACTATAACTGTAGATAAGGCTCAATTCCCAGAATTAAAGGTTGACCCTACACTATCCGATAAGAATGCTACTTCCGAAACACAATCACTTATGAACTATCTATGTTCTGTATATGGAAACGGAATACTATCTGGACAACAAGAAATCTATGGTGGTGGTAACGATGGCAATACCGAACTTGAATTTGATTTCATAAAAAATCTTACTGGCGAACTACCTGCTATCCGTGGATTTGACTTCATGAACTATAACCCTCTATACGGTTGGGACGACAAGACCACTGAAAGAGTTATAGAATGGGTAAACGATAGAAATGGTATAGCAACTGCAAGTTGGCACATAAATGTACCTTTAAACTTTGCTAACTACACTCTAGGTGACCAAGTGGATTGGACAAAATGTACTTACAATGAAAAGAGTGACTTTGATACATCTAAGGCAATAGTTGAGGGTACTAAAGAACATGATTATGTTATGTTAGCTATCAAAGATTTAGCTGAACAACTTACTAGACTTCAAGATGCTAACGTGCCAATCATTTTAAGACCATTCCATGAAGCCGAAGGTAATGGTGGTGTAAATGGTGAAGGTGCTTGGTTCTGGTGGAGTAAATCTGGTGCGGAAGTTTACAAAGAACTCTGGAAGATGTTATACACTACTCTAACCGAAGATTATGGTCTACATAATATTATTTGGGAGTTCAATAGCTATGATTATAGTACATCTGGTGCATGGTATCCTGGTGATGACTATGTAGATATGGTCGGCTTTGATAAGTATAACACTGTATATAATCGTCATGATGGCTTAACTAGTGGTCCTAACGTTGATGCTATATCTTCAACATTCTATAGTTTAGTAAATTTAACAAATGGCAAAAAGCTAGTTGCTATGCCTGAAAATGATACCGTTCCAACTATAGAAAACATGAAAACTGAAAGAGCTGGTTGGTTGTACTTCTGTCCATGGTATGGTGAACATCTAATGGACGCATCTAAGAATGACCCAGATACTCTAAAGGCTATCTATCAAGATGACTACTGCATAAACTTAGGCGACCTACCTAAAGATTTATATACTAATAGTGATACTCCTACTCCACCAACTGGCATGATAGATATCACTACTACTGTTACTAAGGTTACTGATGAAGATATCACTATTGAGTTTGTAGATAATGACAAAACTTATGAATGTACTCTAAAAATTGCTGACCATTTCAAAAATGATGAAAAAATCTCTGTAGGTGATACTATCATTGCAAATGGTTATGCTTGTGGACCTGTCAATTATGGCGATATTGATAAATGGTTCGCAGACGCTAGTTTAGAACTTAAATCTAAGAGTACTGATAATATTGTAACATCTACACCACAAATCATTCCAGTTTATATTGATGGTACAGTTACTAAAATATCCGATGATAGTATTACTATCGTTGATGAAGATGAAAAAGAGTATATCTGTCCTATTGACAAAGATACTGAAATAGATGATAATATTGTAGTAGGTTCTAAAGTTAAAGCATTTATATTTGCAAACTTCTTTGATTACACTAAAGTAAGTAGTACCACATCAATATCCTTAGTAAGCAGTGATATAACTACTACTACTAATGAATTTGATATGCCAGTAGTATTAACAGGTACAGTATCTGAGGTGGATACCGAAAATGATACTATCACTGTTAAATTTAGATTTACTCAAGTTATTAAAGGTTACTCATCAAAGGCAAATGTAGGCGATACTGTTACTGCATCTAATATGAGTGATGTTATTGACGATGAATGGTTTGAAACTGCTACTATAGTTATTACTCCTGCTACAACTGTAACCACCGTTACTACTCCTGATGATACTACAGTAACTACTAGTATCCAAATAGGCGACTCCGACAATGATAAGGTCGTTAAAGGCGATACTACTTGTGATGGTGAAGTTAAATCTAATGACTTACTATTACTTAAAAAGTATCTATTAGGACTTTCCGATTTAACACCTCAAGCGTTGGCTAATGCCGATATAAACGGCGACGGCGACGTTAAGAGTAACGATTTATTAGCACTTAAAAAGTTCTTATTAGGTCTTGCAGAACTATAAGATAATATTGTATAATAGTTAGTAGCATACTTGAAATATAGTATGCTACTTTTAATTATCCATAAAGGAAGTGTATAATATACTATGACATTACAACAACTTAAATATGTTATAGAGATAGTTAATAGTGGTTCTATTACAGAGGCATCTAAGAGGTTGTATATATCACAACCCAGTCTGTCCACGGCAGTTAAAGAACTAGAAAACGAAATGGGAATTGAAATATTCAATAGAACATCTAAAGGGATATCATTATCAAGTGATGGTGTAGAGTTTTTATCTTATGCAAGACAAGTAATCGAACAGACCGAACTTTTAGAACTTCGCTACAAAGATAAAAAAGTCATAAAAAAGATATGTTCAATATCTACGCAACACTATGCCTTTGCAGTAAACGCTTTTTCTAACTTGATTAAAAAACTAAACGTATCGGAATATGAAGTAACTCTTAGAGAAACTAAAACCTATGAAATTATCAACGATGTAGCTAACTTCTACAGTGAAATAGGAATACTCTACTTAAATAGCTTTAATAAGAAGGTTCTAACTAAGTTATTTAAGGAGAACAATCTAAAGTTTATAGAACTATTTAAAGCCGAACCTCATGTATTTATAAGCAAGAACAATCCGTTAGCCAACAAGAGCATCGTAACTATAGATGACCTTAAAGAGTATCCATTTTTATGCTTTGAGCAAGGAAACTATAACTCTTTTTACTTTTCCGAGGAGATTTTAAGCACTCTACCAAAAAAGAAGATTATCCATGTTAGTGATAGAGCTACGCTATTCAATCTGTTAATAGGTTTAAATGGATACACTATCTGTACAGGAATACTAAATAGCAATCTAAATGGTAACGATATAGTTTCTGTTCCATTAGATACCAACCAAGATATATTAATAGGATATCTAATAAATCCAAAAGTTGTACTTAGTAAGTTCGCAAAAGAGTATATTCAAGAGTTAAAAGATATCATTCAAAATGATGGTTATAGCATAATCAATTAGCAGAAAAATATTCTGGAATAAGTACTCGGCTAATACTTTCGGATAGCAATTTAGAGGCATTTTCAACAATAGCATCTATATCTTTAGGTGTAACCATAAAGTTAGGAGTATCTGTATTAGGAGTACTTCCAGTAAGATTTTCAGCTATAGTATGCAAATCCACGACCGTAGGAACTCCAATAGCTATTACTGGAACTCCTAAAACTTCCTTAGATATCTCTTTCCTAGAGTTATTTACTCCACTACCTGGGTTTATTCCACTATTAGATATTTGAATAGTACTTCCTAACCTAGAAATATCGGAACAAGCAAAAGCATCTATTACTATTACGGAACTAGGTTTTATGGTATCCACAAGAGATTTAATAATCTCAGAACTTTCAATACCCGTTTGACCTAAAACACCAGCCGTTATTATGCTAACTTCTCTCAAAGATGTCAAGAAGTCGTAATTAGGGAGTTCTGTTTTAAAGTGTCTAGTAGCTAGTATACTCCTAGCAGATATAACTCCAAGTGTATCGGGAGTTACATCGTTATTGCCTAGACCTGCCACCAGTACAGAGCCATCTGGAATATACTCTTTCAATTCAGCAGATAGTTCGTCTACCATAGCGTCAAAGTTATCGGAGGGTTTTCCGATATTCATACTTTCTAAAGTAACGTATCTACCGATTTTTTTACCTATACGTCTGCCATACTCCTCACTATTTATAGAAACTTCTGTTATATTGAACACATCACCTCTAGTATTTTTAACCATGCCGTCAGTATCTTCTAACATAGATATACTTTCTATAGTCAAATCAGTTCTAAGCATAAAAAAGACCTCCAATCATACTTTTTAGTGGATTTATCTAAAAATGTTGAGAATTTTTCGTGATATTTTTATCATATTTTCACTTGAAATTTCATTGAAAAAATGTTAATATTATTATTAGCGTTCGATGTGGTATTTATACCAAAGTTTTTTAGATTATACAAACTTGTCATTATTTGTATAATTTAATACGTCTAAAAAGTGTCGATATATCGTTTGCGTGAGATATGTGTTTTTAGACTATAAACTATTAGTAATTATTATAAAGGAGTTTTTATCATGCCAAATATTAAATCAGCTAAGAAGAGAGTTAAGGTTAATAAGGTTAAGGCTTTAGCTAATAAATCAAGAAATAGCGAACTAAAGACTGCTATCAAGAAAGCTACTCTAGCTTGTGAAACTAATGCAGAAAACAAGGTTGAAGCAGTTACTTATGCTATCAAGAGAGTTGACCAAGCTTGTGCTAAGAATTTAATGCACAAAAATAAGGCTGCTAGAAAGAAATCTCAACTTGCTAAGATGCTAAATGCGTAATTAATAAGATTTAAAAATGTAAGCCCTCACAAGTATGTGGGGGCTGTTTTGTTAGGAGGTTCTTTGCATGATTGCAAACTATCACACACATACCTACAGATGTAATCACGCTCATGGCGAAGATAGAGAGTATATAGAAAATGCTATAAAAGGCAATATGAAAATCTTAGGATTTTCCGACCACTGCCCTTGGATATATACTAATGGTTATGTATCAAGTACTAGAATGTTGCCATCACAATTAGACGATTACTTCACTTCTTTAGAAAGTTTAAAAAAAGAATATCAAAAAGATATAAAAATATATATAGGTTTTGAGGCTGAATATATCCCCGAACAGATGGACGCTCAAAATGAACTACTTAAAGGATATCCCATTGACTACATGATTTTAGGTGAACACTTTATATCTCCTGAACCGTCTAAATATGTAGGTTTTCCATCTGTAGATGAGAACTATCTAAAAAACTATGTGGATAAGACTATCGAAGGTATGGAAACGGGAAAGTATTCGTATGTAGCACACCCAGACTTATGTAACTTTGTAGGTGATATTCAAACTTATAATGCTCACTACGAAAGACTTTGCAGATATTTAAAGAGTAGAAATATTCCTATAGAAGTTAATCTATTAGGATTTATTGAACATAGACACTATCCGAACGATTGCTTTCTACAGATAGCTAAAAAGGTCGGTAACACTGCCATAATTGGGTGCGATGCTCATTCTCCAGATAGACTATCTAATATAACAGCTCAAGAGGAGTGCAAAAAGTTCATAGAGGCTTATGGTATTCCAATTGTGGATACTCTACCTAACCTTGATTAACATACATTAAGAGCATCTAAGATAGATGCTCTTAACTTTTTAGATTATAATAACTCCTAGTCCTTCTAGTAATGAGAATATCAAAATAGCCAATATGAATATAGGACATATATACTTAATCATGACTTTATAGAAACGTTCTTCTTTAAAAGCCACTCCCCCGATTTTTATTTCATTAGTAATAAGTTTTATATCGCAGAACCAAGCCACCAACAGACAAGTTGTAAAAGCTATTATAGGCATAATCACGCTGTTACCTAGAAAATCGAAGAAAGATAGAATATCCATACCTAGAATTTTTATATCTATCCAAATGCCGTGTCCCAAAGATGACGGTGTTCCCAATATAAGAGCAAACAAAAATACCACTATACAAGCAGATATTCTACTCATAGAAAGTCTATCCATAGTTATACGAACTATGGTTTCCATCATAGATATTGCACTAGTAATTCCAGCAAAGAATACCAATATAAAGAACAATCCACCTATAATATTACCATAAGGCATCTTATTAAATATCTTAGGTAGAGTTATAAACATCAATCCTGAGCCTTTATTCATGTTATCTAAGCCCTCAAAAGATATGACAGCAGGAATTATCATCAAACCTGATAAAAAAGCCATAACAGTATCCCAAAGTTCAATTTGACGTACCGATTTAACTACGTTTATATCTTTTGGAGTATACGAACCAAAAGTTATCATAACGCCAGTGGCAATGCTCATTGAATAGAATAGCTGTCCCAATGCCGACAACAGAGTTTTAACAGAAAAATGTTTAAAATCTGGAACTAGATAGTATTTAACACAAGATGCTACTCCGTTTATAGTAAGAGCATAGATAGTTATTATTAAAGTTAATATAAAAAGAATAGGCATCATAAACTTGCTGACGTTTTCAATTCCTTTTTGAACTCCAAGGAAGACAATAATAGTAGTAATAGATAAGAATATCAATAAGTATGCAATAGGTTCTAAGGTGCTACTGGTGAAGTTATAGAAGTAATCAGAATTAGCCATATCTGTAGCATAACCACCGATATAAGAAATCATATATTTAGTAACCCAACCACCTATCAAGCAGTAGTAAGGAAGTATTATAATCGGAACTAATGTAGCTACACCACTCAAAAAAGAAAACCTTTCATTAATAGATTTATATGCACCTATTACACCTAAGCCAGTCTTTCTACCTATAGCAACTTCGGTGATTACTAAAGAAAATCCAAAAGTTACGGCTAATAACAGATATACTAATAAAAACAATCCACCACCATACTCCGATGCCAAGTAAGGAAATCTCCAAAGATTGCCTAAACCCACGGCACTTCCTGCTGATGATAATATAAATCCTATACTACTTGAAAATGATGTACTATTATCTTTAACTTTGCTCATATTTGCACTCCTTATAGTATGATATCTACTTATAATATTAACTACTATTTTGCATATTATTCTAAATACAAAGTTTTTGAATAAGTAAACAAATTATGAACGAATCTAACTTGTATCTTCTATGCCTCTAATACTTCCATTAAATTCATTTTTTTCGTGATATAATCACTTCTTTTAGATTATATTATACTTTCTTATCTTTATTAACAATTTGTTTACTCATTAAAAAGCCTTAATTATATCTATTTCAATCCTTGACATGATTTGTACTATATACTATAATATTAATGATAGTTATGTTGTAATTTTAGAAATTTTTGTTACAATACTTTAAAAAACAAATTTATTGGAGGATTTTTATGTGGAAAAAAGTATTATTAACTATATCTGCCATAGCTTGTGCGATTGTAAATACTTCTTGTAATAACGAAGTTACATCGGTTAAGTCATATAATCCCGATGAAGAGTGTACGATTAGTATATCTTGGTGGGGTAGCGATGACCGTCACGATGCTACTCTAAAAGCAATAGAATTGTTTGAAAATGAAAATCCAAACATTCATGTTGATGTGGACTATGGCAGTTGGAACGGTTGGAAAAATAAAATCTTTGAGGAATATGAATCCGATACTTGTGCAGATGTAATCCAAGTCAATTACGACTGGTTAGTAACACTATCTTATGACGGTTCAGGTTTTTACGATTTGGAAAAGTTAGGTGATTATATAGACTTATCTAACTTTAGTGATGATATCTTACAGTTTGGTAGAAGAAATAACGTTTTAAATGCTCTACCCGTTTCGATAACTGGCAGATGTTTATTCTATAATCAAAGTTCTTATGATAAGGTCGGTGCAGAGTTGCCTAACTCTTGGGACGATTTATTTAATATTGCTCCTAAGTTCAAGGCACAAAAAAGCTACCCTTTAGATATTGACAATAAGATTGGTTTTACTGCATGGTATCTAGCAGTAGTCTATGAACAGCAAAAAACTGGCAAAGAGTTTATAACTTCCGACGGTAATCTAGGATTTACTGTAGATGATATTACTGATGCTCTACAGTTCTACAAAGATTTGCAAGATGCTGGTGCTATAAGAAGTGTTTCCCAAATAAATGCTCAAATAGGTTCAGAAAATCTTTATGATTCTAAATTATGGATTGATGGTACTGTTGGTGGTGTTGTCGAATGGGGAAGTTCTGTATCTAAGTATCAAGCCACTTTGGAAAATCCCGATAGTTTAGTGATGGGTAATCTACTTACTATGGATAATGCTTTAAATTCTGGTTGGATGTACAAGCCATCTTTACTATTTGCTATAAATAAGAATACCAAATATCCAGTGCAATCGGCTAAACTATTGGACTTTTTATATAACAATCCTGAAGGTGTGGAAGTTCTAGGCACTACTAGAGGTATTCCAGTATCTACATCGGCAGTTGATACCTTAAAAAATTTAAATATGTTAAATGGTACTGCCTACGATTCCAATAACTTAATATTGAATAGTAATCCTATATTGATTAGTCCTTATATGGAAAATTCTGATATGCAATCGCATTACAATGAGGCTATTGAAGCTGTATCTTTGGAACTATTAACCCCTAGTGAGGCCGCACAAGGTATGTATGCTAACATAGTATATACTTTAGATACTCTAAAAGAAAGGAAGTAGATTATATGAAAAAATCATTAAAAGTTAAGTTTTCCATAGCATTTGGCTTGATGGTCGTTATTGCTTTGTTTATGTTTATATCTTCAATGTATACATATAACGTATCCATACCAAAAATGAAAGATTATACTAATTCGTTATCTGAATTAAATGAGTTTAGATATCAATTTGGTGAGTTTAATACTTCTGTTGAGAAGTATCTAAACACTGGTTCAACTACAGATTTGGAAAGTTGTCAAAAGTTAAGTCAAAGTTTAAATGTTCTATGCAATAGCATAAGTGATAAGTATTTAAATTCTAATGATGAAACACAATCTTCATTAATTAGTGCTATAGTATCTAGTTATCCAACGTACATAAATCAAGTACAGGATTTAATAGATATGGATAATACTACTCAAGCTATAGGATTGTATAAGAATAAATATTCTAAAAATGGAACTTACATTGAACAGTATATTGAAAGATTAATCTCTTATAACTATAAAGTAAGTTCTAAAAGTCTAGATGATACTTATTCTACTACACAAATATTTCAAACTGCATCTATAGTATCGTTTGTGCTATTGGCTTTGATTATAGGCATTCTATTTAAAATGACTTTCAAAGATGTTGTTACACCTATTCAAAAGTTGGCTAGACAATCTCAACAGATTGCTAACTATAATTTCGACGTTGAAAACATTCAAGTTAATACTAAAGATGAAATATCATCTTTGGTAAGTATGTTTAATCATATGAGAGAAAAGCTAAAGTTAATGTTTGATTCTAATATTAAAAATCTTCAAATGGCTGAGGAACTTTTGGTACAAATTCAAGGTAATGAGGAGTTAGAAAAGTTTGTAGAGTATCAAAAAAACCTAAACGATGAAATGTTCAAAGAGGCTAATATAGACCATCTAACTAACCTAATGAACAAAAACGCTTTTATACACTGTACCGATGAAAATATTAAATCTATTGATAGCAATGACCTCTGTGCGTTGTTTGTATTGGATATAGATAACTTTCAATCTATAAGTAATACTCTTGGTGAGGGTGCAGACGAACTTCTTAAATATACCGCTAACGAAGTAACTAGAACCTTTAAAGATTGTGGTTTCGTTGCTAGATGGAGTCGAGATGTCTTTGTAGGTTTTATATCAGGATTGCCTAATGAAGAGTTTTCTTATCAAAAGTGCAAAGAGCTAAACTCTATTATGAATATTCACTTTAGACATAAAAAGAAGTTTCACCCAGTATCTGTTAGTATTGGAGTGTGTGTATGTTACAATCCAGTAAACTGCGAACAGATGTTCCAAATTGCAGAAAAGGAAGTACAAAGTGTAAAAGCATCTGGTAAGAATGGATATCATGTTAAATCGTTAGTTTAGAAAAAAAGACTGCTTGTATAAGCAGTCTTTTTTTGGTATTATATCTAACAATATATTAATAGTTAATCAGCTAATAAAGATTTAGCTAATTCAACTAATTCAATATCAGTATCGTCAGTAGGTTCACCTGCACATATAACAGCATCATGAGTTATAATAGCACCATCAGATACACAAGTATCAGTCCAAGTTCTAACCCATTCACCGTCGCCCCAACCATAAGAGCCAAATAGAGCAATCTTTTTGCCATTTAGTTTAGGTTCGCAATCGTTGAACATAGGTAGGAACTCAGTATCTTCTAATTCTTCAGCACCCATTGCAGGACAACCAAAAGCGATTGCAGAAAAATCGTCTACTAAATCAGCAGAGAACTCACTAGCAGTGAATAACTTAGCTTCACCACCATTAGAATTAACACCATCTACGATAGTATTAGCCATATTTTCAGTATTACCAGTACCACTCCAGAATACTACAGCTATATTTTTCATAATAAAAATACCTCCTAAAAACTTATATAGTAACGGTCAAACGCTTAATAGAAGTTCCTTGATTGAACAATCTTTTATAGACATCAGTACATTTTTTAAACCTTTCGAACGTTTTAAGAGCCTCGGTTTTATTGTGATATACTTTCCAATATCCACAACACTCACAATTTTTTCCACAATTATCTATAAAACTTATAACGTCTAATAATGGATATCCTAAGAATACTCCCACTTCATGAGGACATGGCATATTAGCAAAGTTACTCTTTAAGGTTTGCAAACTATTAGATATACTAAAGTTAGTATATCCACATTTGGATAAAAACTCTTGAACGTCTGCTTTTTGTAAGATATCGTTTAGTTGTTTTTTTCTAAACATATAAATTAAGGCCGATTTTTCATTATAAGAAATTACTTCTAAACGAATTCCTTTATTACAAAGCCAAGAATTTTCATGGTCTATTATAGTTTTCAAGTTTTTAAGAGTGCTATAATTGTATCTAAATAGACTAGCTACTTTTAATGATGCTAGTGTTGGTGAACAGTATTCTATAAAAGATTTCCTAAGCATATGTATTAACCTCTTTCAAGTATAGATATTAAGTAAGCGTATGCTAACTTCTCTATAGTTAGTATGATATCATAGTTAAGATAGTGTTGTCAAATTAGTTAGCTAATGCTAACTTAAAAATATCTATTAAATTTGTGTTTAATTCTTGACATTTTAAACTTTATGTGATATAATATCTAAGTGTTTTGGAAACGTAGCGAAGTGGTCATAACGCAAACGACTCGAAATCGTTCTATGTGAAAGCATACGTGGGTTCGAATCCCACCGTTTCCGTATATATAAGTATAGCGTAAATCTCAATTTGGATTTACGCTATTATTATTACTATTTATTTTGTTTCATTCCAAAAATCAGCCATAAGCCCATTCCAAGAGCCAACATAAATCCTAGAAATCCAAGGGCGGGTATTCCTAAAATGGTTGGAGTCATACTGGTAGTACACAACATACTAGAACCTATCAATAAAGATGCCGTTATTAAACATACAACTATCTTATTTACCATTTGAGATAATTTTTTCATAATATCTTCTGAACCTGTTAAATCTAAGTTTACCTTTGTATGACCTTTAATAGTAGCTTCCATTAAATCAGCTAGTAGGGCGGGTATTCCTAGAGCCTTATTACTAGAGTTCATTATTGTAGTAATGGCTTTAGTTACTTCCTTAGTTATATCAAATTCGGATATTGTTTCGTACTTTAATCTCTTACTAGCTACGTCCACTATATTTACATCGGGACTTACTTCAGCAAGAACACCTTCAATAGTCATAATTCCTCTAGCCAACATGGATAGTCCTTTAGGAATTTTTATCTTATAACTAGATATTAAACTCATAAGTTCGTCTAAAAATACAGCGATATCCACATCGCCCATATCCATAGAGCAGTATCTGTCTAGCATAGCGTCTACATCTTCATACATTTTGCTATAGTTTATAGATGTATTACCCATTCCAAAAGACATTATTACACTAATTAAATCATTTACATCTTTTTTAACTATGGATTTTATAGCTTTCTTGAACAGTTTTCTATCTTTTTGAGTAAGTCTGCCCATCATACCCATGTCAATCCAGATTATATTGCCATCTTTAATCTTTATATTTCCAGGGTGAGGGTCTGCATGAAAGAAACCATCATTTAGAACTTGTTTCATATAGTTATCGGCTAAGGCACAACCTAGATTGTGTCTATCTATGCCATCTTGGTCCAACTTTTTTACATTGTCTATAGAATATCCATCTATGAACTCCATAACTAATATTTTGGAAGTGGTTAAATCATTTTCCACTACTGGACAACTAACTTTAGCCTCATCTTTATTATTTTCATAGAACTCTTTTAGATGGTTCGCCTCAACTAAAAAGTCTAGTTCCTCTTGAGATATAGTCCACATTTCATCTACTACAGATGCTAAATCTACACTTTCACTTATTGGAATAAGTTTCAAAGTCTTAACTGCTTTCTTCATTAGTTGGATATCTTTAAACATTATCTCTTTTATTTTAGGTCTTTGAACCTTTACTACTACTTGTTTTTCGGTATCCTTTAGCGTTGCTAGATGCACTTGTGCAATAGATGCTGAACCTAATGGTTCTTCTTTAAAGTCTGAAAATATATCTTCAATAGGTCTATTGAGTTCTTCTTGAATTGCAGACTTAACTTCATCAATGGGTAATGGTTTTACATTGGTTCTAAGTTTTTCCAACTCTTTGCAATATTCTTTTGGAAGAAAGTCTGTTCTCATGGACATTACTTGACCTAGTTTTATAAATGTAGGACCTAAATCTTCTAATATCAATCTAAGAACTTTTGGACTTAAACCATTCTTTATTATTTCGTGTTTCTTTAGAATTTCTAAAATTTCAGTAATTCTTCTTTGTTCTTCAGGTTTATCTTTCATATTTAAGACCTCCTTTTTAGATATTATATCATAATAGTGTGTAATTTGCAAATAGTTTTAATATTTAGAATCATAGCAACAGCATTTAATTTTATGTTCAAATTTTCTTGATGAACAAAAATGTATAAAAATAGTTAGCCTAATAGCAAAGTTAACTAAGGCTAACTAAAAATATTGTATTTTTAATAACTTATTGATTTTTTTTCAAAATTGGTGTATAATCATAGCGAACATAGATTTCTATATTCTAATACATGGAAAGGAAGACTGAATTATGAAGATTTGTTCAGGACAAATAAAATATCTAGTAAGTATTTTAGAACTTTCAAACACTTCTAAAAACGTTCGTGGTGTGGATATCGCTAAATACTTGGAAGTAACTAGACCTAGTGTAACTAAGATGTTAAAATGTCTAGCGACATCTAACTTAATAGATGAAAACTTTTCTTATGGTGTAAAGTTCACTGAAGAAGGTCTAGAAGTAGCAACAAAGTTCCATAAACAATATAAATATATATACATATTCTTTTTGAATATGCTTAAACTCTCCGAAACTGAGGCTAAAGAACAAGCCTTAGAGTTTATATCATCTTTCCCAATAGAAACATCTACGAAATTTTCCGTACTCGTTAGAAACACTATAAAAAGACAACAACAGAAAAATAAAAGTATATAATATGTAATAGTATTACTTTAAAGTTTCAAATACGCTCTTTAAAGAACATACACTACTAGAGTGTACTCTTTCAACAGGGATATTATTCTTTTTAGAAATCTGTAAAGCAGAGTACACCATCTTATGAGATACTGTATTAGTAAATAGTATCATCAAGTCAGGATTTCCAAACTTTTTGGAAATCTTGCCGTTTTCTTTAGTAAATATTTTAGCTTCGTGACCGTACTCTTTGCAGATACTATCATATTGAGCAGTCATTCTTTCGTGACCACCTATTATAACTATACTCATATAAAAATCAAATCCTTTCATAAAAAAGTAAATATATATACTTGAACCACGTTCAAACGTTGAATTTATGTGAATTGTAATTCAATATTGATAGTTTACTATATAAATAGCATATATGTCAAATTGGTTAGCAGTAGCTAACCGATTTCTTATATAAAAATCTCTTGTGTTATTGCAACACAAGAGATTTTCAACGAAATATTAATGTGAAATACTAAAATTCTTCAAGTAAACCTAATAGATATTTTTTCAAAGTTAGTAAATCGTTAGATTTAACTTGACCATCTTTAGTAACGTCTGCATTTTTAAATTGAGCATCAGTGAAATCTTCCAAACCTAAAAGATACTTTTTAAGTGTTAATAAGTCATTAGATTTAACTTGACCATCACCAGTTACATCACCAAGAATACCCTCAACCACATCTGGTAAAGATGTAGTAGTATCACTTGGTTGACTAACCGACGTAGTAGTATCAATTGGATTTGAAGTGCCTGTTGGCTCACCAGCTGATGTGGTAGTAACAGTAGGTTCATTAGATTCAGATGGTGTAGTAGTAACAGTAGGTTGAGGGTCTACATTTCCTCCATTAGGAACGTTAAACTTTTTACCCTCATAGTCTACTAAGCTAGAACCTAATCCAGAGTAGTCGCTATCGGATACTAGTTGCATAAAGCCATTAGTATTTATAGAACCGTCAGCATTTCTCCAAAGTTTGTGGAAATCGGATTTCATTTCAGGAGCTACAACGCTTACAAAGTCGCTATCGGATAGTGTAACAACTTGATCAGCAGTACCCTTGTAACCATTTTTGATATCAATCTTATCAGTTACTTTGTAGTACTTAGAGTTATATAGTACAGAACTTTCCATAGTACCTTCAAACTTATCGTTTGATACGTTTCCGTTTGCATTATAATAGGATAGTATATTTTTAAAGTCGCAACCATCATCTGTACAACGATATAATGAGAAGTTAGGCTTACCATTCTTACCATAGTTATTATTGAACGCAGTACAGTTAGTTAAACTTTCCAACTTAGGATTGTTATTATCTGTAAAGCCACAATTTAGATTTTCAAAAGCTAAACAGTTCTTAACCACATGAGCAGAACCTACTCCAGAACCACCTAGTTTAAATCCATTACCATCGCAGTCACCGTATCCACGACCATCTTCAGTATAACCATTTCTAAACGCAATGCAGTTTTGAATAGTTACCACACCTATAGGGCCAGTAGCATCTTTAGCGAATAAGTCCCAACCGTCATCGGAGTTATTATAGGACATACAACCATCAAAGATGTTGCCCTCACCACAAGTCAATTTAGCTGCAAAGCCGTCAGCATTTTCCATAGTAGCGTCATCGCAGTTATTTTTAGATGTACAGTTTAAGATTAAGTTATTACTTGGCCAAGTATCTATAGTAGCGTTATTAGTGTTGTAACGTGATATTTGTAGACCAGTATCTTGGTTATTGTTGAAAACCATCATTTGAATAACGTTATTACTACCAGATAGTAGCATACCGTTATCACCAGCCTTAGTGATTTCAAAACCATAGAAGTGCCAGTAATCGCCATCTAGGACTACACCACGGTTAGAACCATTTACAGCCATAGCAGAGAAATCCCAAACTACGTTAGCATTAGGATAAGCCATGATAGTCTTATAAGCATCAGCAGTACCACAATTATTTTCGTCTATTAGAATGGTTTCACTGAACTTGTAAGTACCATCTAATAGGTAGATAACTCCACCTGCTTTAACGTTAGATATAGCATCTAAGACGCTAGTAGGCTTATCTATACTAGAACCGTCGCCAGTACCATCTGGTGAACAGTATATAGCATCGGATACCACACTTGGAACGTCTGGAGTTTCTGTAGTAACAGTAGGGTTGGTATTAGAAGTATCTTGTGAACCTGTTGTAGTAACGGTGGTAGGTTCAGTTACAGAACCAGTATCTGCTACAGACATATAGAATATATTACCACTATCGCCTTTAGTTATAGTGTGTTTACCTGCACTTACTGGGATTGCTGTAATTCCACTACTATCAAGAGTAACCTTTTTACCATCTACTTTTACATATGTAGCAGTATTAGTAACCAAAGTTAGAGTAGTATCTTTAGATGCAGTAAACTCAACAGAAGTAGAACTTTCCAACTTTAAGCATTGAGTTAAACTCAAGCCATTGTATTCCATAGTACCTTTGTTCTTAGCTAGATTACCAGTAATAGTATAGTATGTGCTAGAAGTACCATCTGTAGTAAAGTTGTGAGTTGCTCCACTTCCACTGATTGGTGCAGTAGTTCCAGTTGGTTCGGTAACAGAACCTGAACCAGTAGTAGTAGTAACTGTTGTAACTGTCGGAGTTGGGTCTGTAGAGAAGTTTCCACTACCTATAGCAACTACTCCAGTCTTATAAGATAGTAACTTATTCATTAAGTCAGAATTTACAGCATAGTTAGTATCTTCTACAGAGTTATCAAAAGTAAATGATAAGTCGCCACCGTTCAAACGTCCAGCCTTAGACATTACTATACTTGGAACGTCTTGAACGTCATCAACGGAATAACTGTACATGATATCTGGGTTAGTATCGAAGTTACTGTAAGTTTTTCCACCTTGCTTTGCAGTAACTGTAGATGGTACTTTCTCATCTCTTGATGTAGCTTCATAGGCATCAAATTCAACGCTATCTTCTTGATATGTTCTATATGCTTTTTGACCTTCCATATAGTTACCATAAGATTTTATAATTCCACCATCTTCACTAGAGAATGTACCCTTACCAGTATCACTAGATAGAATATCTGAACCTTGCATTGAACTTAACATTGGATACTTACAATTTCTAAAATAGTTAGCCTCAACAAAAGCCTCTGAACTCTTAGCAGCACCAACACCATATTTAGAGTTACCATCGTAGTAGTTATTGTAAACGTGTACAGACATAGTTCTAATTCTAGGGTGTCTGCTATCGGAGTGGTCAAACCAGTTGTGATGGTATGTAATCCAGTTTTCGCCTGTTTCAGATTTCATACCACATAGTGACATCTTTCCACTATCCCAGAAGTGATTGTACGAAATAGTAATATATTGAGAGTCATCTTTTAAGTCCATAGAGCCGTCACCTTTGCCTTGGTCACTATCACCACCAGCAGAGCCATAGAAGATATCATTATTATGAACCCATACATTTATACTCTCTTTTAGAGATATAGCATCACCATCGCTACCACCACCCCAGAGCATTAAGCCTAGATTTCTTATTTCTACGCTATTGCACTTGAAAGCAGCAATACCAGCACCATATAGGGTAGCATCTTCACCGACACCCTCAAAAGTTACATTAGATGCCTCTTTAACGCCTATAGCATATGCAGATTTCATATCACTACTAGCAAGACCATCTAAAGATACTTGTCCTATGATACGGAAACATAATGGAGTATTACACTTTTTAGCCTGTTGAGTAATGTTTGCTATACCAGTTTGAATAGTACCACCAATATCGGCAGTTACGGTATTTTTAGTATCTTCTGTAATGTAGATTACTTGAGTTCCCGATTTAAGAGTACCATCATTATTGTATGCACCTACGCCATTACCCTCAGCTGGAGAGTTTTTAGAAAAAGCAAAGCCACTTCTATCATAAGATGACACTGTTAAAGTAGAAGTTTCAACTTCACCACTGTTCTTTCCTACTACCTTTAGAGTATAGTTACCAGCAGATAAACCTACAGCATCAGCACGGAAGTGGTCGGCATATTGACGTATTAGCATACTATCTATTTGAACATAACTTCCATCAGATTCTTTATAGTATACACTATACTCATCACTAGTAGAGCCAGTCCATTCCACATAAGCACCTTCCTCGTAGCCGTTAGCCTCGGAAACTGCTGGAGTACTTGCATTAGATGTAGCACTTACACTTAAAGAGTTAAAATCCTGTACTACTGTAGAAGTAAATCCAGTAGCATTGCCCACAACCATTGCTAGTACAGTTATAAAAGCTATCTTTTTTTTGAATGAATTAACCATATAAAAATACACCCCTAAAATAAAAATAAATAATTTGTAAACGTTTTACCAATTAATTTTTTGATATCACAACCTACATTTTGATATTAGCACTTTTAAAGAAAATATTCAACATAAAATTTGATTTTTGTATAATTTGTATAATATTTTTGTTCAAAATAACAATAAAGTAAAATTATACTATTGAATTTGTACTAATAACATGATATAATTAATAATAAAAATCTTGGAGGTGCAATATGGGACTTATTCACATATATTGTGGCGATGGAAAAGGTAAAACGACAGCATCTATAGGGTTATCCATGAGGGCTTTGGGGAATGGTATGAGAGTTCATTTTGTGCAACTCTTAAAAGGAGATTATACATCAGAGTTGAACTCTCTAAAGTCAATACCTAACTTGACTATAGACCGTTGTAACAAAAACTTTGGATTTACTTTATCTATGGACGAACAATCTAAAATAGATATCACTAATGTACATAACAAAATATTATTAAACTGCGAAAGATTAATGCAATCTAATGCCATAGATATGCTCGTTATAGATGAGTTTAATTGTGCTTATGAGTACAATCTACTAGATAAATCCATTGCAGATAGAATAGTATTTAATAAACCTAGTAGCATTGAGTTGGTTCTTACTGGAAGAAATCCACATGAAAAATTTATTCAAGTAGCAGATTACGTTAGCGAAATTAAATCCATAAAGCACCCATTCAATAAGGGTATTCTAGCTAGAAAAGGTATTGAGTATTAATATGAAAAAAAAATTACCCATAATAATAACTATAGGATTACTATTTATATTTGCGATATCTTATATTATAGTAGATATCATATCTAATAGAAATAGTAGTGCTACTGCTGAGATATATCAAAACTCCAAACTAATAAAGGTAGTAGATTTATCTAAAACAGATACTTTTACAATATCTAATAGTGATGGTTCTTATAATACCATTCAAGTAAACGATATGGGCGAAATAGGTATTATAGAAGCATCGTGTCCAGATAAAACTTGCGTACATACAGGATTTACTAAGACAGCATCTAAGCCTATTATATGCCTTCCAAATAGGTTAGAAATAAAAATAGTCTTGAAAGGACAATCTAATGAAAAAGAAATCGACTTATACGCATACTAAAGATATAACTAGACTATCTTTATTTATTGCAATAGCCTTGACTATATTTGTATTAGAAAATCAAATACCCATACCAATAGCAGGGGTAAAGTTGGGATTAGCTAATATAGTCACATTGTACTTAATACATCAATATAGCGTAAAAGAGGCTCTTTTTGTCCTGATAGTTAGAATTTTCCTAGGAAGTATATTTGCTGGTCAAATGATATCTTTTGCGTACTCTTTAGTAGGTGGACTTCTAAGTTTAGGTGTAATGTGGTTAGCAAATAAACTTCAAAAAGGAGATAATATCTGGTTTACAAGCGTACTAGGTGGAATTTTTCACAATATAGGACAGATTATCGTAGCAATAATACTATTAGGTTCTATTAATGTTATATACTACCTATCCATATTGGGAGTTTGTGGCATAATAACTGGACTATTCAATGGCTTGATAGTACAAATCTTTATTAAAAGCATAAACAATATAAATAAAAAGATATAGGAACATCTTATATAGACGTTCCTATTCTCTAAATTATATGTATGTTAATATGAATATGAGCAAATCTAATTTAACTACAAAGATACCCTGTCTTTGAGGTTAGTTATTGCTAACTTGTACTTAGTTTACATCATTTTTGTCGATTAGTCAACATAATATAAATAAAAAATTTCAAAATTTTTAAATTTACATACCTATGTGATTTAATGTGTATCTAAAATATAATACATTGTTAGCCTATGCTAACTTTAGATATTATAGATAAAAGTCGATTTATATAATATCAATAAAAATACATTGACTTTGTTAAAAATTAATGTTAATATTAATCTATACATATTTTATTTCAGGGGGATTAATCATGAAAAACATATTAAGAAAGTTATCAATATTTCTATCGTTAGCCATGGTTATTAGTGGTATGGGAATGTATAGCATATCTAATGATAGTACTATGCAAGTATCCGCAGTAGGAAATCCCATAGTAGAAAAACTAGACCGTGGAATTACTGCTATAAATACTGGTAATGGAATGTTAGTAAGTTGGAGGTATCTGGCTAATGATACCGAAAATACTACTTTCAAACTATATCGCAATGACGAACTTATATACACTAGCGAAAAGGATATGTCTACTTGCTATCTTGATAAAGACGGTTCAGCTAGTAGTGTATATCGTGTGGATAGTATTGAAAATGGTTCTGTTAAGAGTTCAGAAACTTGTACCTTAATAAGTAACAATTCTTATTTCGATATTCCTATGGACGTTCCAAAGGCTCAAACTAGTGGAGTTTCTTACAGTCCAAACGATTGCACCGTGGGTGACGTAGATGGCGATGGTCAATATGAAATATTCGTCAAGTGGGACCCATCAAACTCTAAGGATAACTCTCAAAAAGGGAAAACTGACAAGGTCTTTATAGATTGCTATAAGTTAGATGGTTCTAAACTTTGGCGTATCGACTTAGGAGTAAATATCCGTGCTGGAGCACATTACACTCAAATGTTGGTCGCAGACTTCGACTCCGATGGAAAAGCCGAACTCATCTGTAAAACTGCTGACGGTACTATCGATGGTACTGGCGTTACTATCGGCGATGGCTCTAAAGATTACCGAAACTCTAGTGGATACGTCCTAACTGGTAGTGAGTTCTTAACTCTATTCGATGGTGCTACTGGCAAGGCTTTAGATACCATCAACTATAAACCTGAACGTGGTACTGTTTCCAAATGGGGCGATAAGTATGGAAATCGTGTGGATAGATTTCTTGGTGCTGTAGCATATCTTGATGGCGAACACCCTAGTGCTATAACCGTTCGTGGATACTATACTCGCATGACTGCTTGTGCTTACGATGTTAAAGATAAAAAGTTAGTCGAACGTTGGTACTTCGATACTGGAAATGACTCTTCTAAAGATGGTTATGGTGATGGCAATCACAACTGTATGCCTGCCGACGTAGATGGTGATGGTAAACAAGAGTTAATCCTAGGTAGTACTTGTCTTGATGATGATGGCTCTGTACTTTGGTGTTACAATAAAGGTCATGGCGATGCTATGCATCTAGGAGATTTATTGCCTAATAGAAAAGGTCTTGAACTTTGGATTTGTCATGAAGATAAACCTTATGGAGTATCTTTATTAGACGCTTCTAATGGTAAAGTTATCTTTCATAAAGACGGCTCTGGTGATACTGGTAGATGTTGTGCCGACAACGTCTGGGCGGGTAACGATGGTGCTGAATTTTGGGGCTTAAACAATGATGTCTTTGATGCTGATGGAAATACTCTATCGTGTCGTAGACCTGCCATAAACTTCCTAAGCTACTGGGACGGCGACCTTGAACGTGAAATATTAGATGGCTACACCGATAGTCCTGCAACTATCAGTAAAATGCAAGACGATGGTAAGTTGACTACCCTACTATCTACTGATGGTTTCTACACTTGTAATACTACTAAAGGAACTCCATGTTTATCGGCTGACCTATTCGGCGATTGGCGTGAAGAACTAATAGTTCGTGCTAGTGATAGCAAATCTATTAGAATATACACCACCAACTATGAAACTGATTACAGAATTACTACTTTAATGCATGATGCTCAATATAGAAATCAAGTAGCAGGACAGAATATAGCATACAATCAACCACCACACGCAAGTTTTTATCTAGGTTCAGACCAACCACTCCCCGATAGACCTAACGTAACCGTATTAAATGCTGATATTCCACAAACTCCAGTTGAACCCGAAGAAACTCTAAAAGGTGCTACTCTAACCGATGGTGCTATCTTCACGATACAAAATGTAAATAGTGGCTTATATATGGAAGTAGAAGGAGGCACTCAAGCCATTGGAACTAACGTTCAACAATGGGGTGCAGATAGTCCATCTGCACACAATACTTGGAGAGTCTTATCTGCGGGTGATGGTTATTACTATCTATATTCGCAAATTGGCGACAAGATAACATATCTACTAGACTTAGACTTCGGAAAAGCTGATGATGGTACTAACATTCAAATATACACTAATACTAAAGCAGATGCTCAACAGTTCAAATTTATTCAAAATGATGATGGCTCTTACTATATTTTAACTAAATCTTCCAAAGATAAAAGTTGTCTTACTGTTCAAGATAGTTCTACTAAGAGTGGTGCTAATATAATGCAATCAAAGTTAGAAAAATCCGATGCTCAAAAGTGGAAACTAACTCAAGTACAACCTCTAGGAAACGCCATAGATACAGATTACACCTACATGATTAAAAATGTAAACAGTGGTTTATATCTTGAAGTAGCTAACGCATCTGCTGAAGATGGCTCTAACGTTCAACAGTGGAACGCCTCTAATAGTGAAAATCATAACACATGGAAGTTAGTATCTGCTGGTGATGGTTATTACTATTTCTATTCAATGTTGGAAGATGGAAACACCTTCTTACTAGATGTCGCTGATGGAAAATCTGCTAGTGGAACGAACGTTCAAATATCAAAAGAGAACAAGACAAGTTCTCAACTATTCAAGTTAGTAGCCAATCCAGATGGAACTTATAACATAGTAACTAAGGCATCTAAAGATAGTTGTGCATTAGATGTAAATGCTAAATCTAAAGAAGATGGTGCTAATATTAGTCAATATACATCTAAGAATAGTACCAATCAACAATGGATTTTTGAAAAGGTATCTTTAATTGATGAGCCTATAACTCCACCTACTGAAATAGTCGGAGATGTAAACAAAGATGGTTCTACAAACTATCTTGATTTACTTGAACTAAAAAAGGTTATATTAGGAATATCCAGTATATCACAAGATTTCAACTATGATGTAAATAAGGATAGTTCTATAAATATTCAAGATTTAATCACTTTAAAAGATATTATCTTAAAGAAATAATATCCATAAGATATAAAAAATCTCTCAGCTAACTAGTTGAGAGATTTTTTTATTATGTAATATTAAGATAATCTACTTAGTTTGAAAGCTATCAATTAAACCTAATAGATACTTTTTAAGTAATAGTAAATCGTTAGATTTAACTTCACCATCTTGAGTAACATCTGCATTAGCTAGAGCTTGTTTAGATAAATCATCTAAACCTAGTAGATACTTTTTAAGTGCTAATAAATCATTAGATTTAACATCATTATCACCATTAATATCGCCTAATACAGTAACTTCTATTACTGAAGGTTCTTTAGTGGTAGTAGTAACATCATTAGATGTTGTAGTATCTTCAGTAGTAGTAGTTATATCAGCAGATGTTGTAGTATCTTCGGTAGTAGTAGTTATATCAACAGATGTTGTAGTATCTTCGGTAGTAGTAGTTATATCAGCAGATGTTGTAGTATCTTCGGTAGTGGTAGTTACATCAGCAGATGTTGTAGTATCTTCAGTAGTGGTAGTTACATCAGCAGATGTTGTAGTTACCTCAACAGGAGTAGTTGTAGTTGCTTCAGTAGTAGTAGTAACCTCACTAGATGTTGTAGTTTCAGTTGAATTGTTTATATCACTATAATCATATAACGATTTCTTATTATTTACAAGTCTGTTATAAGCAGTTAAAGAGTAGCCAATCTGTTCAGTAGTCATGCCGTCTACGTTACCAGATAATGTATACTTAAAAGATACATTATCATTATCGATTATAGCAAAGTTCATTAAGTAAGATATTATAGTATTACCATCATCAGTGATAAATCTAGTATCTTTAAGAACGTCTATATTTAGTACGGATAAAGCACATAATACTTGTGTAACACTACATGGGTTTTCGCCTCCCCAAGCAGCATAGCCACCATCATCGCATTGTACACCAGCGAGTAAGTCTATAGCCTTATCTATAGCAGATTTAACCTTATCATTAGTAGAATAGTATGGAGCTAAAGATTGTAAAGTCATACAAGTCATATCAACATCATAAGTAGAACCAAAGAAAGCCCAACCACCATCTTCAAGTTGCTTAGATAGTACATACTCAAGTAGTTTTTCACGACTATTTTGAGTTTTATCTTCAGCACAAGTAGGGATTTCATACTTACAAGTATCTAGTGCAAGTAGACCATATATAGCACCATTTAAACCTTGTTTAACAGTAAAATCGTAATCAGCAAGTGGAGATACTAAGTCATAACCCTCATAATTAGAGGCATCGTAACCTAAAGCAGATAGTGCTAAGATAACTCTTTCATAATCTGTAGCCTTATTGGTACTTAATAGACCATCATCACTAGCTAAATTATCATTTAGATTTTTAAGATACTTATTCTTAAAAGTTTCGGTCATATTACCAGAACGTGCTAGTTGAATAACAGCCCATTCGCCACCTACAGAACCAACTGTTGGATTTTCAACGTTATTTAATAAGTAATTAGATACTCCAGTTTCTAGGAAATCTATACTATAGCCTATATCCTTAATATTTGACGCATCATTAACTATAGATGTATCTCCTGAAACAGTTTCAGCCACTGTGGACAATGGCATAAATGATACAGTTTGCATTGCTAGAGTTAAACCAGCTAATGCAGAAATCAATCTTGTTGAAAACTTCATAAAAATAAACCTCCAAAAATTAAAAATAATGTAATCTAGTAGCATAGTAAATCTATGGAAATACTAGATTTATATACGACATCATAAACATACAAAAACCCCCTTAATTTTTAAGTAGATTATATTTAATCTTTAAACGTTCTATCTTGCTAACCATTGGATTGGTTATAATATACAAAAATACTGCCGTGGATACTGCATGAACTAAATCGAATGGCACTCCTGATACTATATAGGATAGTATTATCTTTAAACTCAAACTAGAGGAGTACATCAAAGCAGATGAGAAGTTTAATATAGCACCATATAGTATAAAGGTTATCAAAAAGCCGAATATCATCAATTTATACTTAGATATCTTTTTATTGTAGAAAGCATATCCAGATATTAAGCCTATTAATCCCCATGCAAACATTTGAAACGGTGTCCAAGGACCTTGCGAAAATATAAAGTTTGATATAAATGCTGATAACATTCCTACTAACATACCACTTTCAGCCCCTAGAGTTATTCCTGCAATTATAACTATCGCCGTAACTGGCTTGAATTGTGGCAACCAATAGAAAGCCGTTCTACCTATGACCGCAATGGCTATTAAAGATGCTATTAAAACTATCTCACGAACCTTTAACTTTCTACCAGTAGATTTAACTAATAATATCATAGATACTATCATTAAAGCTATGCTAACCATGTAATAATATCTGTTACCAGTTATTACGCCTACAGCTATACAAGATATCATTAATACTAAAGATACAATCATGTAACTAATAAACCTTTCCATTAAAATCGTTAGGAATTAGATATCCTTTATTCTGTCTGCCCAAAATTCTGCCAATAGATGTAGTAAAGTATCTGTTATTGGATAGTATTTCTCTAGGAGAACCATCTGAAACTATTTCACCTTGAAACATTACTATTAGTCTGTCGGCGACCTCGAAAGTAAAATCGACATCATGAGATACTATTACTATGGTTTTACCTCTAGCAGATAGTTCTTTTATTATGCTTTTAAAGATATCTTTTCTATTAACATCTAAGCAACGAGTAGGTTCATCAAAGACTATTATATTGGTATTCAGTAGAAGTATCTTAGCGATAGCAGACATTTGTTGTTCACCACCAGATAAATCAAAGGGGTGACTATCTTTAAAAGATGATAATTGCATACTACTAAGCATATCAAGAATTATATCATCTGGAATAGGCAAACCATTTAATCTAGTAGATTTTAAATCTTCAAATAGAGTACTCTTGCAGAATACAGTTTGAACATCTTGAGGTAGACAAGTTATAGTATCTAAGACTTTAATCTTGCCATATTTAGATTTAATAGCACCTACCATTAAAGACATCAAAGTAGACTTTCCAGAGCCATTTGCTCCGATTATGCAAGTAATTTGATTGGAAAAGAGTTTCAAATCTATGCCATTTAATACATCGGGATTATCACGAGAGTATCTAAAATAAAGATGTTTAATATCCACTTTTAAAGTTTTTTCGTTAGTGGTTGCATCTTTAGATACTATTTGTGAATAGTTTCTAGTTAAGAACTCTTTTCTAAAGTTGCCAGTTATCAACATATTAGATGTAAAGTTTTCATAGTAAGCAACCTTAATATATGATGGCAAGTACGGAATAGCCTCTGCACTTTTAGATATATCTTCCTTAGATGTATCTTTAAATATAGAGCCATCTTGCATAAATATTAACCTATCGGCATAGGAGAAGATGTAATCAAGGGAATGTTCGGTGATTATAATAGTTATGCCTAACTCTTGATTTAATCTTTTTATTACGCTCATGAACTCATTAACGGATATAGGGTCTAATTGAGAAGTAGGTTCATCTAATATTAATATATCGGGGTCTGTAACCATAACAGATGCTAAAGCTAAAATCTGTTTCTGTCCACCAGATAACTCATTTACTGATTTATTATACCAACCATCTATACCGAAGTAGGTAGCTATCTCCATAACCTTAGAACGTATCAGTTTAGATGGCATTGCAAAATTTTCCAAACCAAAAGCAAGTTCATGCCAAACCTTGTCGGTTACTATTTGATTATTCACATTTTGAGCAACATATCCAACCTTACCCATTGGAACTTTATCCATAGGTTGATTATCAATAAGAACTTCTCCCGACTTCTCACCAGTAGGAGCAGTTGGCAACATTTGACGTATTAAAGTAGTCTTGCCACACCCAGATTTTCCAAATATAACTACAAATTCGCCCATATTAATATTTAAATTTATATCTTTTAAGATATCCTTGCTCATTGGATACTTAAAAGAAAAATTTTTATACTCTACCATCTTTTTAAATCCTTTAAAGTTAAGATTGTTGGAATTAAACACATAACTAGATATGCACCCTCAAAGATATACATTTTAACATCAAAAGATACACTTAACTTAGTAGTATAACTATAGGTAGCATATTTAGATGTTATAAACATTAAAATATCCATAGAGGCTATTATTATTAGAACTACTATATCCATATATTTAAATCTAATTGGGTGATAAGCTGTTCTATGTTTTTTGTAGCCAAATCCACGACACTTCATAGTATCGGAAGTTTCTATAGCATTTTCCAAAGCCCAAGTTATAAGTATGGATATACAGTTTACGGATATTATTATCTTACGAATAAAGTTAGCCTTTTTGATATCGTTACCTAGACAACTTTGTGATATAAATATCTCTTTTAGTTTTGCCTTGTAGCGTGGAATAAATCTCATAGCCATGGATATAACTAATGATATTTCAGGTGAAAGATATCCAGTAACCACCAAAATTTTATCAGATGTTAAAACTCTATTTACCGATAAGAACCACATTATAACGGTTAAGTATAGCGTTCCTAGAGCCACTCCATACGCAATAGACTCCAAAGTTATGGGATTACTATTTAAATAGATTAATATAGTTTCTCCCTTATGATTAAACGCAACATTGACTATCGTAACGAATATCATGAAAGGTATTCCAGCAAGAATATACTTTAAGATATCATTTTTACGGAATATTATTCCACTAGATATCGCTCCTATTAAAGATATAATCAATGTTAAAGGGTGCAAGTTCAAAGATACCACACATATCACCGATACAAAGTATACTGTAGCTACTATTGGGTGATATCTATCTAAAATACTATAAGTATTCATTAGCTGACTTCTCCCATAACGCAACCCACATCTTGACCTAGGTCGCAAGTATAACAGAACACTATGTTATCTCCTTGAGCCAACATATATCTGCTACAACCGTAGTTAGGAAACCAATCATTTACGGAGTACATCCACCCAGATAGCGAACCACAATCGAACTCATACAGATTATTAATACCCTCTATATACACCGAATTGTACATTGGAGTAAATGAACATTCCATTTGAATACCATTCTTTTCAGTTTCTCTAGCGAGTACATCGTATACGGATTCACCCTCATAGAATATAACTTCTTGACAGTCAAATATTATGCCATCGTTAGGAACGTACTGTTCTTTACCAGAAGTCAAGCTATCCATATTGTTAAGAATGGTATCACATTTAATAGTAAGATAGCAAGTATAATAGTCATCATAAGTGATAGTAACGTCATCAGGTTCTACTGGTAGAGGTTTTCCACTAGGAACTGGGTCTGTTTTGAAGTCATCTTGAGAGATTTGTGAACCATCGGAAAGCACTCTTTTAGGAGGAATATTTTCATTAGATATAACATTATCATTTTCGCTTGGAACTTCTTGAATAGAAGTTTCAGTACTATTAGATGTAGTAGCATTGGTAGTAATCTTAGATGATGTAGTAACGGTAGTATTAGTAGTAGTCTTAACTGTAGAAGTTTCACTTGATGTAGTATCTAAAGTAGTAGTAGTATCTGTAGGTGCAGATGTAGTAGTATCGATATTAGTAGTCTGTTGAGTTGTAACAGTAGTTTGATTTTCTTTATCAGCAGTGATTACATACACACATGATGTATCATTTACTGCATAGGTTATTGAGTAGTCATCATCTACAAGATTGTATGCCATATTTATTTCAGTAAAAGTATCATTAGATGTATCAAGTTTATATAGTTTAAAATCTTGAAGTTTTTCCTCATTAGATATATATACTGTCAAAGTAGGATATCCATTTAGATGCAAACTTTTTGGGAAATAGTAAGAACAAAAGTAATCCGATTTCAAACTACTTTGAATTATGCTATTGTAATCGGAAGTGAATATTAAATTCAAGTCAGTACTTTGACAATCTGTAAGCATATTTTGAGAGTAAAACCATTGATACTTAAAGCCATCGGATTGACCATCTATAGTCAAGCTACCAGAGTAATCTTTGTAATCTAAGGCGTTGAAGTTATCAGTAGTAATTTGAGTGTTCGGCTTGTAGATTTTAATACTAAACACACATACCAACGCAATAACAATCAAGATTAATACAGGTACGATATACTTTAAATTATGTTTTACAAAATAGATAACATTTTTCATATAATAGCACCTCATTAAGCGTTATTTTTAGATTTAAACTCACGTTTACGAATTTTAGTTCTAATTCGTTTTAGGTGACGCTTTTCCAAGATGTCATCATTACGAGGAGGTTTAACTCCAGCGACTTCCAAAGCTCTAGGCCAAGGACCAAAAAAAGATTTTATCATCATAACTTGATAGTCTGAGAAATCCGAACGTTTAGGAAGTCTATCCAATTGGATAAACTTTTGTTTTAAAAGTTCAAGACATTGTTCTCTAGTAAGTTTTTCATTCATAAAGATGTATTCCCCCAAAAAAATGACATAAAAAATCCACTTCACATACAGATTAGTGAAATGGTACAGCATCTGAATTTAAAAAGGATACACCAGTCCTAAGATAGCAAAATCCAGTTGGCTGTCCTTCCGTAATCAAAAGGCATAAACCTAAGCAATATAGGGAGTATTCCGACTTATGCCAAAGGCAGTCACGGTAATGATTGTTGCGACGGATTTTCACCGAACTTCCCTCTAATTCAAAACGAACCTATACTGTAGAATATTATCATTGCATTTTGATTATACTACAATAATCATGCTTTGTCAAGAAATTTTTAACTTATACTATCATGAGAATATTTATTACAGAATTATTTTAATATTTTTGGATATAATAATCTATAGCATTATCATATACGCTTTGTGTGAAATCGATATCTTAAAATATTTGTGAAATGTGTACAAATATTAGCCGAAAATTTCGTGAAAATGGTGTATTTACTTTTTGATTTTATTAGGTTATAATATAATCAAAGATATGAAATTGATTTCATATAATTCGTGAATATTTGATGAAAGGAATGATTTTATGGACTTTAAAAAATCTGCTAGTGAAGTTCTTGACAAAATTGGTGGTAAAGAAAATTTAATATCAGCTGCCCATTGTGCTACTAGATTGCGTTTAGTAGTATCCGATGAAAAAATTATTCAAAAAGAAGATATTGAGGAAATCGATGGTGTAAAGGGTGTATTTATTGCACAAGGACAACTTCAAATAATATTCGGAACTGGTACTGTAAATAAAGTGTATGATGAGTTTATAAAAGTTGCAGGAGTTCAAGAAACCTCTAAAGAGGATATGAAAAAAGAAGCTGCTAAAAAAGGAAATCTTCTACAAAGAGCGATTAAAACTCTAGGTGATGTATTTGTTCCAATAATTCCAGCCATAGTAGCTGGTGGTTTGATTATGGGTATCATGGAGGCTTTAAACTTCATGAATAACAACGGTATAATTAGTATAAATACTGATGGTTATTTGTATACCTTAATAAATCTACTTAGCAATAGTGCGTTCACATTCTTACAAATACTGATAGGTTTTAGTGCCGTTAAGACTTTCGGTGGTAATGGATATCTTGGTGCAGTATTAGGAATGTTTTTAATCCACCCAAGTATGCAGAATGCCTACACTGTAGCTACTGAAGGTTACGCTACTACTTACAGTATATTTGGTCTATATGATGTTCCTCTAGTAGGATATCAAGGTCATGTAATACCAATAATAATAGCATCATTGATATTAGCTACCATTGAAAAGAAGTTACACAAAGTAGTCCCAGAAATTGTAGACTTATTTGTAACTCCATTAGTAAGTTTAGTAGTTACAGCTTTAGTAACTTACACATTCGTAGGACCAATATTCATATGGTTAGAAAATGGTATCTTAGATTTTGTACAATGGTTAATAACTATACCATTCGGAATAGGTAGCTTTTTAATGGGTGGAATATATTCCACAACTGTAGTAGCAGGAATACATCATATGTATACCGTTATAGATTTAGGTCAACTTGCAGAGTATGGTTTCACATACTGGTTACCAATAGCATCAGCTGCCAACGTTGCTCAAGGAGGAGCTTGTCTAGCAGTAGCTTGTAAGACTAAAAATGCTAAGATTAAATCCATGGCATTTCCATCAGCACTATCTTCAATGCTAGGAATAACAGAACCTGCAATATTCGGTGTAAATATTAGATTTATAAAACCATTTATATGTGGTTCTATAGGTGGAGCTTGTGGAGCATTAGTAGCATCTTTAATGCATCTAGGAGCAAAAGCCACTGGTGTTACTGGATTGTTCGGAATTTTATTACACTTACACGCTCCACTACAATATCTACTAGTTATGGTAGTTGCTATAGGTGTAGCATTTGTTCTAACATGGTTCTTTGGATATTCCGATGAAAAATGTTTAAACAAAAATTAATCTGTTGAAAGTAAGGAAATAATATATATTAAGTAAGAAAGAAAACCACTCCCAAAAAGGAACGGCTGAAAAGCCGTTCCAAATATAAAAAAGTTAAGTACTATAAATAATGAGTTTACTTGATAAATCTAAGTAAGCGTATTATTTAAAGCATTTAAAGTTAGGAGGATTTTATTTATGAATGTTAGACAAAAAAATCTTTTAAAAGCGTGTGCCGCATTAGAGGGCAATGCTAGTACCGATACTAAATATAGACCAAAGTATCATATATCACCAAAGGTAGGTTGGCTAAATGACCCTAATGGCTTATGTCAACTTAATGGATTGTATCACATATTCTATCAATACTCCCCTTTTGATACCAAACCTGGGCTTAACTACTGGGGACATTGCACTACTAAAGATTTCATACACTATGAATATCATGAACCTGCACTATGCTCAGATGAAAAGTTCGATTGCCATGGAGTATATTCTGGTTCAGCTTTAATAGATGACAATACTTTAAATATCTTTTATACTGGAAACGTTAAGCAAGTAGGCGATTTCGATTACATCACCAAAGGCAGAGAACACAACACTATTAGACTAACTTCTAAAGATGGTTTTAACTTCTCTCAAAAACAACTATTGATGACTAATAGTGACTATCCAGAAGATGTAACTTGTCACGTTCGTGACCCTAAGGTTTGGAAAGAAAATGGTTCATACTATATGGTATTGGGTTCTAGGCGTTTAGATGATGTTGGTGAAGTTTTAGTATATCAATCTAGCGACTTAAACTCTTGGAACTTAATAAATAGAATATCCACTAAAGAGAAGTTTGGCTATATGTGGGAATGTCCTGATATGTACGACTTTGATGGTACTAAAGTATTAGCAGTATCGCCACAAGGTATTGAACCTAATGGATATCTTTATAACAATATCTATCAAAGTGGATACTTCGTACTAAACGGTGACTTCACTGGAAACTATTCTCTAAGCGACTTCACCGAACTAGATAACGGTTTCGACTTCTATGCTCCACAATCTTTTGTAGATGAAAATAATAGACGTATATTAATCGCATGGCTTGGACTTCCAGATATAGATGATTTATATTCCAACCCTACTGGCGATTGGGTTCATATGTTGACTATTCCAAGAGAGTTATCTTTTAAAGATGGAAAAGTATATCAACAACCACTAGAGGAACTTACAATGTTAAGAAAATCTACTAATAACTTTTCTTGTAACGGTAAAAGAAGTTTTCACATAGATACCACCTTTGAATTGATAGTCGAAAATTTAAAAGATATCTTTACAATTAATTTAGATGATGTTATAATTTCATATAATAGCAAAATATTCAAGTTAGAGTTTGGTAATAGTGGCATGGGCAGAACCTTTAGAGCTATAGAAACTAACAATGTATATAAAGTTCAAATATTCTGCGATAATTCTTCTTTAGAAATATTCTTAAATGATGGCGAATATGTACTATCTAGTAGATTTTATCCTAATGAAGAAATTTTAAACGTTGCTATAGAAACTACTTCAGCTGATGTTAAACTATTTGAAATTTAATCTAAAATGAGGTGTATGTATGAAAAAAGTAATATCTATTGGTGAGGCTTTAATAGATTTCATTCCACATGAAAAAAATTGTCTATTAAAAGAGGTATCCAGTTTTGAACGTGTATGTGGAGGTGCTCCAACTAATGTATGTGCAGTAGTATCTAAGTTAGGAGGAAGTTCCAAAATAATAACCAAACTTGGAACAGATGCCTTTGGAGATTATATTATAGATACTCTTAATAACGTAAACGTAGATACATCATGTATACTACGCACCGATAAAGCTAATACTTGTTTAGCATTTGTATCGCTTAAAGATGACGGTAATAGAGATTTTTCATTCTATCGCAATCCAAGTGCAGATATGCTACTAGATAAGAATGAATTACAATCTAGTTGGTTTGATGATATAGGAGTTTTACACTTCTGTTCAGTGGCATTAGTGGAAAGTCCTATGAAATACGCTCACATTGAAGCCATCAAGATAGCCAAGCAAAAAGATGCAATCATAAGTTTTGACCCTAACGTTAGACTTCCATTGTGGAAAAATCATGATGAGTGCAGAAAGACCATCAACGAATACTTGCAGTATGCAGATTTATTAAAAATTTCCGATGAAGAAGTAGAGTTCATAACTGGTTTAGATATAGAAAAAGCATCTAAAAAACTACTAAGTGGAAATATAAAAATCATTTTATACTCAATGGGCAAAGATGGTGCTATGATTATAACTAAAAATGGTTCTGTTAAGGTTCCACCTGTAGACGTAAAAGCTATAGATACTACTGGTGCAGGTGATAGCATAATAGGTGCATTTTTATACTGTCTATCTAAAGATGGCATTACACCTAAAGATTTAGAAAATCTATCTCTTAAAAAAATAGAAGAATATTTAAAGTTTTCCAACTACTATTCCAGTTATAGCATACTTGGTAAAGGAGCAATAAACTCTTATGCTACCTTAGACCAAATTGAAGATTTTATATCACAACATGAAAATAGATAATATTTAATGAAAGGTTGTTTATTATGTTCGGATTTTTTAAAAAAGATAAGGAAAGTACTCCAAATAGAACAGAATTAGTAGCTGTTCAAAACGGCACTATAGTCAAAGTTGAAAATCTTCCTGACCCAGTATTCTCTGAAAAAATGCTTGGCGATGGCTTTGCAATACTTCCTAATAATGATGGTACTGTAGTATCTCCAATAGACGCCACTGTTGAAGAAGTTCAAGATACTCTACACGCATACTGTCTACACACTAATGATGGCTTAGATATATTAGTTCATATAGGAATAAATACAGTATCGCTTAATGGCGAGGGATTTAAACCTAAAGTTAAAAAGGGTCAAAAAGTAAAAGCTGGTGACGTTCTTGCATCTGTAGATTTAGACTATATTAAATCTAAGGGATTACCTACTTACACTGTAGTTCTAGTAACTAATATCGATGAATTAAAAGATTTTAATATCTCTGCTAACAAAGACGCCGTATCTGGTGAAACTGTAGTAATGACTTACAATAAATAATGGAGGTTGATTAATATGAAAGAAATTAAATATGTTATCACTGATGAAAATGGTATCCACGCAAGACCTGCTGGAATTTTAGTCAAAAAGGCTAAAGAGTTCAACTCTAACATTAAGATTACTAAAGTTGGTAAATCTGCTGATGCAAAAAAACTATTCAACGTTATGGGACTAGCCGTAAAACAAGGCGATGAAATAATTGTAACTATCGATGGTGAGGACGAAAACACTGCAACTCAAGAACTACAAGAATTTTTATCTAATAACTTATAATAATAGATAATGCAAATTCAAAGGACGGTGATTTTATGGTAATCATACAAGGTAAGAGCGTGTATAAAGGTATTGCTATAGGTAAGATATCTTTTTTTAAACGTGGAAAGTTAGACGTTTCTAAGATTAATATTGAAAATCCCACTAAAGAGATAGAACGCTTTAACATAGCAAAAGAAAAATCTATACAACAACTAAATGATTTATATGAAAAGGCTTTAGCTGAAACTGGTGAGGAAAACGCTCAAATATTTGAAATACATCAAATGATGCTTGAAGATGATGACTACAATCAATCCATTTTAGATATGATTAATCAAGAAAGAGTAAATTCGGAATATGCCGTAAACGAAACGGGCAAAAACTTTGCTGAAATGTTCTCATCAATGGAGGACGAATATATGAACGCTCGTGCCGTAGATGTCAAAGATATATCGGATAGAATTTTAAAAAATCTAACTGGTGCAAGTTTAGATAACTCTACTAATGAAAAGTGTATAATATGTGCTGACGATTTATCTCCTAGTGAAACCATTCAACTAGATAAAAATAAGGTTCTTGCATTTGTTACATCTAAGGGGTCGGCAAATTCGCACACTTCCATACTAGCTAGAACCATGAACATTCCAGCAATAATCGGCATTGGTGATGCCTTATTAAATCCAATATACGACGGAAAGATGGCTATTGTAGATGGTTACAATGGAACTCTATACATCGAACCTGAAGAACCTATACTCCGTGAAATGAAACATAAACTTCAAAGCGATATCAACGAAAGATTAGCCTTGAATGGCTTAAAAGGAAAGTCTAACACTACCATAGATGGAACTACTATCAACGTATTTGCCAACATAGGTGGCGTAAGCGATTTAACTAAAGTTATAGAAAATGATGCAAGTGGTATAGGTCTATTTAGAAGTGAATTTTTATATCTTGAAAGTGAGGACTATCCATCAGAGGAAAAACAGTTCCAAAGTTACAAGAAGGTTCTTGAAACCATGGGCGATAAAAAAGTCGTGGTTAGAACCTTAGACATAGGTGCTGACAAACAGATAGACTATTTCGGTCTTGATAAGGAAGACAATCCAGCTATGGGATACAGAGCCATTAGAATATGTCTTGATAGACAACATATCTTTAAGACTCAACTTAGAGCGTTATTTAGAGCATCTATATATGGAAACTTAGCCATTATGTTCCCCATGATTATATCCAAAGATGAAGTATTAGAAATAAAATCCATTATAGATACAGTAAAATCGGAACTAAAAGCAGAAAACATTCCATTTTCGGATAACGTTGAAATTGGTATCATGATAGAAACTCCAGCAGCTGCCATAATAAGCGATATATTAGCTCCAGAAGTAGACTTCTTTAGTATTGGAACTAACGATTTATCTCAATACACTTTGGCTATAGATAGACAGAATCAAAAGTTAGAGAACTTTTTCAATCCACACCATGAGGCAATCTTAAGATTGATTAAGTTGACTATAGACAATGCTCATAAAAATAACATATGGGTTGGCATATGTGGAGAGTTAGGCAGTGATACATCTTTAACGGAAACTTTTCTAAAGATGGGTGTTGATGAACTTTCAGTATCTGCACCATGTGTACTTCCTATTAGAAACAAAATCCGAAGTTTAGATTTATCCAAATAGATTAAAAGTGAGATGTAAGTATATTACATCTCACTTTTTTCACTTAGTAGATTGTCTATCTACTATTTCATAGCCCAACCTATACTGTTTAACGATATTCTTATTACTTTCCAAATTTTCAAGAAGTATATTACAAGCCTCTTTGCCACCAGTGACGTAGTATAGATGTGCAGAAGATAATGTAGGCGTACATAGATTAGACATCTTAGAATCTCCTATAGATATTATTTTGACATCTTTAGGAATTTGTATATTATGTTCTTGTAGACTTTTCATAGCACCAAGAGCGATATTATCAGTAGCACAAAATAGACCGTCAAAACTTTCATTTAAATCGAGTAATCTGTTCATAGTTTTGTAGCTACTGTCACTGTTGAAATCGCACTCACACATTAGCTTAGAATTGATTACAAGGTTATTATCATTAAGGGCAGAAGTAAAGCCATCTAAACGAGATTTACCAGCAGATTTATCTTTAATAGTAACACCAATGTAGGCTATATTTTTGCAATTAGCTTTTATGAGTTTTTCAGTTGCTCCATAAGATGCTCCAAAGTCATCATAATATACGCAAGAGGTTCTTTTTTCAAACTGACCTAGCACCACTATAGGCTTAGAGTAATCCTCAATAAGTTTGTAGTGTTTTTTAGTAAGAATAGTACCTATTAGAATAACTCCATCGACGGTATTATTTTTAAATATAGATAAAAATTCCAACTCTTTATCAACCGAATTATCGGTATTAGCCAATAGAATATTATACTTAGTATTCTGTAGTTGTAAGGTGATACCTTGAACCATCTTAGATATAGATTCCGAATTTATCTTAGGGACTATAACTCCTATTAGATTATTTTTTTTAGTTCTTAAAGTTTGAGCCGATGTCAATGGAATATATCCAGTTTCCTCGATAACCTTTTTAATCTTCTGTTTTTTTTCTTCGCTCACATAACCATTATTTAAATATCTGGATACAGTTGCAGGTGATACTCCAGCCAATTCTGCTATTTTAGATATGTTCATATAAACAACTCCTTTTTACTTCAATATGATACCGATTTCATATTTTATATTATAACATTTATTTAAAAAAATTCAATACATTTTAAAAAATAATGATTAAAAAAATTTCATTCAATAAGAATTTCACATAGCTACTAACATAATTTTGACGCACTAATTTTAATACTATCGATTTTTTAAATTTTTTAGATTTTTTTAAAAAAAATTTAAAAAACACTTGATTTTTTTGTGCAGTTGTGATATAATGTAAACATAATAATTAATGCAATTGTTAAAAGTAACAGTTGTGTTATAAGGGAGGAATTCTTTTGAAAACTACAATTACAGCTAAAAAAATGCAAATACCACAAACTTTCGGAGAGTATGCCGAAAAGAAAATCAATGTTAAGTTAGATAAGTTCTTCGGTGAGGAAGCTGATGCTAAGGTAATCATTGCAGAACATAAAAATCAAATTATCATTGAGCTTACTGTACGTTATAATGGTATAATCTACCGTGCAGAACAAACAGCTATCGATAAGGAAGATGCCCTTGATGCTTGTATCGACAAGATTGTTCGTCAAATTCGTAAAAATAAAACTAAGGTTGAAAAACGTCTAAAAGATAACGCTTTCAAAGGTCTTGTTGCTGATACTATCGATGGTGAACAGGCTGACTATGATGTAGTTAAACATAAAACTTTCGTTCTTCGTCCTATGGACGTTGATGAGGCTATACTACAAATGAATATGCTTGGTCATAATTTCTTTGTATTCTTAAATGCAGAAACTGGTTCTACTAACGTTGTTTATAAACGTGATGAGGGTAACTACTCAGTTCTTGAACCTACTATTGAATAGATTTTGCCTACTAATTTAATTGAATAAAATATAATAACCAGTATATCTAATCTGATATACTGGTTACTTTATCAACGTATTTATGTCGCTATACTAATAATTAATTTTTCATAATATATCCTTTCTGAAAAAAGATAAGTCTAGTACTATACTAGACTTATTTTTATATCAACTTTTAGAAAATCTTTGATGTTCCAAATTCAAATCATTTAGAAGTTTGTTAAAACTCCAACTTTTATTTGTAGGTGTCAATACCGATTTTAAAGGGATATCAACATTTTTAGACTTTAAATACTTTAAGAGTTTATCCATAGTAGAATTATCGAAGTTGACCATTAATATACATCTGTCACAATTTAAAGGATACTGTTCTAAATTCAATTGAGCAACCTTCAACAGTTGTGATACTTTTATATCTAATTCCGATGGCATAACCTGTCTAACTATAAAATCATACTTACTAGATGCCTCTAGTAGATACTTTAAATTATCATCTACTATACCATAGGCTAAAACCATCTTTAAAGATTTACTTACTATCTTAGATTTCATAATACAACCACCCTAAATATTATTGAAAAACAGTTCAAACTGTTTTTTTATACGTTGTTTAGCTTGTTCTCTAACTTTTTTAGGAGATACTATTTCTAATACTGGACCAAAAGAGAGTAGTCTAATTAATAGTTCAGTTTCAGTTTGAGTATCGTACCAAATTTGAGAAGTAATAGTATCATTTTGATTATCATACTCAGTATACTTTTCGTAACAAGCGAACTCCATCATAAACCTATTGATACCGTTTCTTTCATTTATGACTTTAACGGTAATAGGTTCTAAACTTTTTCTAAATTTAAAAAATCCTGATATACTAACACTATCCACCCAAGATTTATTACTAACAGATACATTATTAATCCCCGATATATTTAAAATATAATATTTAAACTCATTATTATGGAGTTTAGCCGTAAATAATCTAAACTTATCATTTTTCAAGGAATATTCTAATCTTAGGGGTTGAAAGTATCCGATAACTCTTTTATTTTTAGAAGTAGTATAATCTATAAGCAGAACTTTTTTATTTTGAATAGCTTTCAACACATACAAAAAGTTAGATTTGTAACTTATATTAGAATAGTCATCACCATTAGAAAACTTATCAAAATAGAAGAAATTATTCACATTAAATAAAGGTTGAACATCTTGCAGTTGAGCCTCCATAGATTTAAATAGCTCATCTGTAATGAACAGTTTAAACTTATCATCTAATAGTAGAGATTTTATCCAAGACTTTTCAAGAGTAGTTAAAGGCATAAAGGGTTTATTTTTCAAAGTAGATGCATACAAATCCTCTTGATTATATTCCAATAAATTCCATTGATTATCATTACATAGTTTAGGCATCAAGAAGAGAACACTTTCAGAGAAGGCATTACATCTAATAATATCGTCTATCTGTTGTTTAGATAGAGGAGATTTTTTTAATATAGCATCTACAACTGAGTAGTAGCAGTTATACACTTCCGAAAATATTTCCAAGGTCAATCACTCCAATACAGATTATACATTCTGCTAACATCATTATAGAACCTATTAACGATATTCTTATTAGGACTATCTATGCTAACAATTCTGCCCATAAAACTGCGTATCCAATTTTGTGTTTCGGCGATATCGAAAGTTTCGATGGTGCAAGAATACAATTCATTAGATACCTTTTCTACCCTACCGTTTCTACATTCTCTGAGTAGTCTGTTAAGGATAAAACTCTCATAAGGCATATTGACTTTAATAGTGAACGTTATAGTTTCAAAGTTACCGAACTTTCTAGTAGTTCCAAAAGATATCCCCCAGCAATATTTAGAGTTATTTTCTAAAATTTTAACATATTCCGAATAGTTAGAAACTACATCTAAAAGTTTAACCGAACGAATACAATCCAACCTTAAAGATTTAATTCTAAAACCTTTTAAGCTAAAGCATATTAAATATCTTCTACCAGTTTGTGTAGATACATATATCTTTAATGGAACTACTCTCAAGATAAACTCTTGATTATCCTGTTTAAAGTTTACTATCTCTATATATTTATTTTCATTTATAGCTTGTATTATAGATATCAATATAGTATCTTCTAGGGTATGAACTATATAGTTATGTTTTATAAGAAAGATATCATTTTTTATATCCAGTTGATTTAATATGTAATATCCCACAACACCAAAAGGAGATATCATAGAATAGAACTTCAAAGCCGTTTGAAAATCCAAACTATGCACAAAGCTAGGTTGTTTAGATAATGAGTATATATATGCTTTACCGACTTTTTCTTTTACCAAAATACCAGATTTAGTATATTCATTTAACTTTAATCTAACTATTTGAGCATCTAGTATAGTGGAATAGTTTTCGCATATCTTATTAGTTATATCGTCTAAGGATAGTCTATCATAAGATTGTAAAATATCCAAGATATAAAAGTGCAAAAGGATATCATTGTCGGTAAAACTCTTAGATTGATACGCTCTATATAGTGGATTAGTATATATCTGTCCACAATCTGCCGAAATAGATACTTGTCTACCTCTAGGAGTATCTTTAAACTTTACTAAGTCACCCAACCAACTTTCAATTCTGCGTTTTTCGTTATCGTAGGTACGTTGACTTTTTTGCTGAAAATCATTTCTAGTTTTAAAGCCGTAGATATAGAAATCTTTCATATATTCACGGACGTTCTTTAGACTTTTAATAAGTTCGTTGTAGTTGCTCATATAGTACCTCCTAAACTTTATTACATACAAGATTATAACAGATTTAGAAAAAAATATCAACATTTTGAGGCAAATATTTGAGTTCGCAACTTTTTTTATATGATATCTTTAATACTATGTGATATAATCTAAACATGAAAGATACTTACAGCAAATTATTTATGAAGATGAATTATTATAGTATCTTGATATTAATGATATCTAACTATTTAGGTTATGTTTATTTTAAAGATATCCACAGCAACATTTTAATTATTTAACTTGTCACGTTAAACTTTGATATCTTGTATATAATCTAAAACGATACACTCAGCAAAATTTAACTATTATGAAGTCAAAGTGGTTAAAGCGTCACTATTATGTGAAGACGGTGGTTCAAATCCACCCAACCTTTAAGGTTGTGGCTAAGTTTTCTTAATATAAGGTATCGTGTATAGTTAGATACATTAATAAATCTATCAATAAAGACAGTAACAGCATATATAAATTGGCAAGTGTGAGTTCCAACCTCATGCGTATGGGTTCGAATCCCATAACGGTCGCTACACATGACCGTTTAAAACTCTGTCTTGATTTATAAAGGAGGATTTTCTAATGTTTAACTTTTTAAACTCTATAAAAAAAGAAGCTAATTTAACTACTACTGAAAATAATGCTCTTACATACTACAGTACGCTTTCCGATTGCTTAGATTTATTCTATCGTATAGGAGCGTTACGTCAAGCAAACGAACAAGAAATAACATCTATAATAGAACGTGCCTACACCGAAAACAAAGATTATACTTTTAGAATACTCTTTTTTGCCCGTGATATTAGAGGTGGTCTTGGTGAAAGACGTGTATTTAGAATATCCATGGACTATCTAGCGAAAACTCATACAGATAGTGTTCTTAAAAACTTAGAACTATTCTCTGAATACGGTCGTTGGGATGACCTTATCAACCTATACAATTGCAATGTGAAAGTCATTCAAAAGAACATTATAAGTATAATAAATCAACAGTTAAACAAAGATATCCAAAATATGAATAGTAACAATAGTATATCATTACTAGCAAAGTGGATACCATCTATAAACGCATCTAATAAAGATACCATATCTTTAGCCAAAAAGATATCTAAAGAGTTAAATATGTCTTATAAAGAGTATCGACAGACTATATCCAAACTTCGTAAACATTTAGATATCCTAGAAAATAGACTTCGAACCAAAGACTACTCTTTTGACTACTCTAAGCAACCATCAAGGGCGATGGTTAAATATCGACAAGCATTCTTTAGAAACGATGCCGACCGTTATATGAACTTTTTGCAATCTGTTAAAAATGGTGAAACCAAGATTAATACAGGAACTCTATACCCTTACGATATAGTACGCCAAATACTAAACAATAGAGGAAAGATATCTAAAAACGAAAGAACTTCCCTAGATGTAACATGGAACTCACTTCCTAGTGTAAATATCGATAAAAATTCAATTGCTGTAATAGATGGCTCTGGTTCAATGTATATGTCCTATAGATGTGATTTGTTACCATATCAAGTAGCGATATCTTTAGGATTATACTTTGCAGAACACTCTACTGGAGCTTTTGCAAATCATTTTATAACATTTTCAAGCAATCCAAGATTAGTGGAAGTTAAAGGTAAAGATATTGTGGATAAAGTAAACTATATAAGTACCTTTAATGAGTGTTCTAATACGAACATTCAAGGAGTTTTCGATTTAATACTTAATACTGCTATACATCAAAAACTACCACAAAAAGAACTCCCAGATACAATATATATAATCTCCGATATGGAATTTGACAATTGTGCATATAATAACAATCAACGTTGCACCAACTTCGATTGTGCTAGGCAAAAGTTTGAACAACATGGATATAAACTTCCAAACGTAGTATTTTGGAATGTTGCCTCAAGAAATCAGCAAGTACCAGTTACAAAGCATCAAAGTGGAGCATTATTAATATCAGGTTCGACGGCAAAAATCTTTGATATGGTTCAAACTAATAAGTTAAATCCTGAACAGTTCATGCTAGATATAATAAACGGTGAACGATATAATAAAATATTCGCATAAAAAAATCCCACTATATAGTGGGATTTCTTATTTAATCTATTGGATTTAAAAAAGTATCTAAATTTTCAGTTGTAATATGATATACTTGCGTTTGTAAGTCTATCATATCCTCATCAAAGAGGAAATTATGTAGATAAGTATATGCTTCATCATCAGTAAGGGTATCTTTATTTTGTAGAATGTACATATATGCTTGTGAATACTTTTCAATATATTCATTTACGATATCTACATCTTGTGGATTTTCACCCATTACAGTATTATATTCTTGAGTAAAATCTTTCATTCTACATAATATTTCATAACAAGTTCTTGCTGTTGAATTTTTATCATTAGGTACATCTTCACCCCAAATTGCGAACTTAACTGCTATATATCTCAAGCACCTTAAACCATTGTAATGGTATGTATATTTTTCCACACATTCCTTTTCCAAATCCACTAAGTCTTTAGGGATATCATTATCAACACTAATCTTATCAAATGGATAGTTTAATTCTTGAATTTTCTCGTCAGTAACATTATAATAATCATACATAAAATCTTGAAATTGCTGTTCTATTTCATCATGGTTAGGATATGGTACATAAGTAAAAGTAGGGACACCATCTACATAATACAATGTATCTAATTTTTGTTTAGCTTCAGTATCTATCATCTTATAGTACTCATCTACTATAGGATAGTTTGTACTTAAATCCAAAGGATATTTTTTATTTACGCATTGCATACGAAATTGTGCATATTCAATATCCTCTTTAGAATTAGTATCTTTTATAAATTGACATTCAATTGCATAGAAATTTATATCATATAAATAACGATGTAGATTATCATTTATCTCATCATTACTTAAAGTATTAATATAAGAGGTTACATCTACAATATCATCATTAGAAACTCCAATAGTTTCAGTAACTTTCGTAGTTTCTGCAATTTCTATAGTATTAGAATTCTCGATAGTTTCTTCTGGTAAGACTTCGCTTTCATTATGAGAACAACCATTCAACATTAATAACATTGATAATAAAACGCTAAACTTTGATATATTTTTCATACTGTTACCTCTTAATATACTTTATTTAATTTTATGATGTATTCATTGTATCATAAGATATTTTTTCTGTCAATAGTTTTTCAAAAAAAAATATAATTATAGCGTTGAATTATAAATATACAGACTTATCTTTTAGAATTTCTAACGATATTATATAAAACCAAGATTGAACAATCAAAGGATAATATTCTCACAAATATTAGTCAATATATGTACTAACATCTAAAAATCGCATATGCTATAATACTAATGCTAAAAGATAAGGAGGAATGTTTATGGAAAACACAAGAACAAAAGGCGATATGACCATAGGAAATCCATTAAAATTGATAATAGTATTTGCTATTCCAATACTAATAGGAAATATATTTCAGCAAATGTATAACATCGTAGATACTACTATAATAGGTCATGTACTAGGAGATAACGCTTTGGCATCTATTGGAGCGACTACTCCGATATATAATCTAGTTATAAACTTTGCCAACGGCTTGACCAACGGATTTGCTGTAATAATCGCTAGATGTTATGGTAAAAAAGATATCAATGCATTAAAGATATCTGTAGCATTGACCATGACTTTAACATTAATAACATCTATAATATTAACGATATTTAGCATATTAGGAATAAACCCACTATTAAGATTTTTAAACACTCCAGATAACATAATCAACGATGCGACATCATACTTAATGATAATACTATCATGTTCGATAGTAACCATGTCATATAATATGTTTGCAGGAATGTTAAGAGCTATCGGAAATAGTAAAGTACCATTATACTGTTTAATGGTATCTACAGTAGTGAACATAATTTTAGATATAATATTTGTAAAATACTTATCGTTAGGAATTGCTGGAGCAGGTTATGCTACAGTAATAGCACAAATAGTATCTGTTGCACTTTGTGTGATATACATATATAAGAAAAATCCACTTTTAAAGTTTGAGAAAGAATATCTTAAATATGATAAATATTTACTAACCGAACTAACTACTACAGGATTATCTATGGGTTTAATGTTAGCCATTGTAGATATAGGTTCAGTAGCTTTACAGAGTGCAGTAAACTCTTTTGGAGAACAGACTATAACAGCCCATTCCACTGCTAGAAAGATACAAAGTATATTCATGATGCCTCTAGGAACTTTAAGTATAGCGTGTTCAACATTTGCCAGTCAAAACTTTGGAGCAAATAAGATGGACAGAGTAAGAAAAGGAATAACATCGGCATTGTGTATAGCGTTCATATGGAGTACTATAGCAACAATACTATCTTTTGTATGTTGTGATAGTATATCTTATGCAGTAACAGGCACATCTGATATTACTATACTAAAGACTATAAAGCAGTACATAACTATAAACGTACCATTCTTTTATGTTTTGAGTATCCTAATAATACTAAGAAGTAGCTTACAAGGAATAGGTAAAAAGATAGTTCCATTATCAGCAAGTATTATAGAACTAGTATCTAAGTTTGTTGCAGTAGGATTTGTTGCCCCAACGTTTAAATATCTAGGAATATGTTTCTTAGAGCCAGTTATATGGTTTGTATGTGCAATACTAGTAGGAACTGCATTTATAATCTACATGAGAAAATATAGAGTATCTTATTTAGATAAAGCTCTAGTGAACTAAAAAAGTCCCTTACTTTACAGGTAAGGGATTTTTTATACATATTAGATTGAATTTTCTGTAAAATTGTGATATGATTATAGTATATATAAAACTACAACATCACAAGGAGATTTTTATGAAAAATTTTTTAAAAACCACTATATGTATATTAATAATAGCGAGTCTATCCACAAGTTGTGGAAACTCAAACCAAGCCACCGTTGAAACTACCACTTTAGAAACAACATCTATAGAGGAAACCACACTTTTAACTACTGAAGAAACTTCTGCAACAGAGAGTTCCACTGTAGAAACTTCGACAGTAACCGAACCTACAACATCGATAACTGCTAATAAAGATGGTATAACTCCATACAATATAATAGAAAAGTACAAACCAGAAGATATTCCAGACTTTCTAAAAAGTATAGATTGGAATGAAAGTATGGTAGTAAACTCTCCTGAAGAGTTAGAAAAATATCTAGATGAACAATGTTCGCAATTTAAAACAGTGATACCATTCATTATGAGTGGTTCTTGTGATACTATTACTGAAGAAAATAATCATTCACTAGTAAGTAATGAAAAAGGTATTCCTAAAGCGTCATTACATCAACAAAACCTAAGCCACGATGATGTAAAAGCGATATACTGTGTATATAATGTAGTATACTATCCTAGTGCGTATGTAGTGTACGCATATCAAACTGGAGATAAATCCTATCTTGAAGGAGATAACAACACACTATACGAAAAAGCAGTAGATTTTATAGAAAATACTCTTGATAAAGACGCATCTGATATAGAAAAGGAAAGACAAATCCATGACTATATCTGCGATATAACTACCTACTTTACAGATGAAAGCCAAGACTATACAGACTCTTCCATTCCAAGATTTAGAAGTGCTATAGGTTCTATGATAGATGGTCAAGCCAACTGCATGGGTTATACCGATACTTTCTATATGCTATGTACTATGGCTGGTTTAAAAGTAGAAAAGGTAAACAGTCTTGAAGAAATGAAACACACTTGGAACGTAATCACATTAGACGACAAAAAGTATGTAGTAGATGTAACTTGGGACGATGATGCTCTTGAACATAATGGCGAACACATAAACAACTATGTATACTTTAATGCTAGTTTAGATATCATATCAGAAAAATATAGATACGATGCATCTGTTGAAACTCCAATGCAAGAAGTAGTTTCCACTTGTGATGATAAATACTTTTTTGCTATGAACAACTCTAACTATGGATATCTAACTAATAACAGAGAAGAATTTTATTCCAAAGTTAAAGAACTCATTGAGAGTGGTCAAGATAAAATATATATTGCTTGTAAAAACAACGTAGCTGGTGATACTAACGATATGGCTCAACAGATATTTAATCAACTTGATATGCAAGTAAGTCTTAATGGAGTACTACAAAATCTTAGTGGATATAGTTTCGCTTATATAGAGAGTTCTGTTCAATAACTATGTACATAGAAACTTATAACTTTGTTCATAAAAAGTTTACTTGACTTGAAGTGAACTCTAAGTATTATAATATTTACATAATATTAATTACCATTTAGGAGGATTTATCTATGTATTTAGAAAAAATATCATCGCCAAAAGATTTAAAATCTTTAAACATCTCAGAACTAGAAAGTTTAGCCATTGAAATGCGTACTGCTCTACTAACAAAGTTGAGTAAAAAAGGTGGACATATAGGTCCAAACTTAGGTGCAGTGGAACTAACTATTGGATTACATTATGTATTCAATTCACCTGTAGATAAAATAGTATATGATGTATCCCACCAAAGTTACTGCCACAAGATGCTAACTGGTAGAAACAAAGCATTCTTATATGAGGAAAACTATTCCGATGTATCAGGATATTCAAATCCAGAGGAAAGCGACCACGATTTCTTTACTATAGGACATACATCTACTTCTGTAAGTTTAGCGTGTGGTCTTGCAAAGGCTAGAGATATAAAAGGTTCTAATGAAAACATTATCGCCGTTATAGGTGATGGTTCTTTAAGTGGTGGCGAGGCTTTTGAAGGTTTCGATTTTGCTTACGAACTAAAAAGCAATCTAATTATAGTAGTAAATGATAACGATATGTCTATTGCTGAAAATCATGGAGGTATATATCAAAACCTAAAACTTCTCCGTGATACCAAAGGTAAAGCTGAATGTAATCTATTTAAATCCATGGGCTTAGACTACGTTTTCATTGAAGATGGTAATAATGTATCACAAGTTATAGATACTCTTAAGAAAGTTAAAGATATAAACCACCCTGTAGTAGTTCATGTAGTAACTCAAAAGGGTAAAGGATACGCTATCGCCGAGGCTAATAAAGAGGCTTGGCACTGGAATACGCCTTTTAATATTCAAGATGGTTCTCCAAAGTACACCTTTGATGGCGAAGACTATGGCGAACTAACTGGAGAATATCTAATTAATAAGATGCAAGAAGATAAATCTGTAGTAGCAGTTACATCTGCGACACCAGCAGTATTCGGATTTAATCAAGAAAGAAGAAAGTTAGCAGGTAAGCAGTTCATAGATGTAGGCATTGCTGAAGAAAATGCTGTAGCAATGTTATCTGGAATGTCTAAAAACGGAGTAAAAGCCGTATACGGTGTATATAGTACATTTATTCAAAGAACTTATGACCAACTATCACAAGATGTATGTATAAATAACAATCCAGTAACTATACTAACGTTTGCGGGTTCTGTATATGGCATGAACGATGTAACACATCTAGGAATATTTGATATACCATTCTTATCCAACATACCAAACATAGTATATTTAGCACCTACTTGTAAAGAGGAATATTTTTCCATGTTAGATTGGAGTATCAATCAAAGGAGTTATCCAGTAGCGATAAAAGTTCCAGCAAATGGAGTTATATCCAGTAATAGAGAAGTTCGCAAAGATTATAGTGACTTAAATAAGTATGAAGTTACTAAATCGGGAAACACTGTAGCAATCATAGGTGTAGGAGATTTTTATCAACTAGCCAAAGATACTGTTAAAGAACTATCCAGTAAGTACAATATAGATGCAACACTAATAAATCCAATATATATCACTGGCGAAGATACCAAACTACTAGAAAGTTTAAAAGATAATCATAGTATAGTAGTAACTCTTGAAGATGGCGTTATAAATGGTGGATTTGGTGAAAAGATATCCCGTTACTATGGCAACTCTGAAGTAAAGGTTCTTAACTTTGGTTTAAAGAAAGAGTTCCTTGATAGATATAATGTTCAAACAGTATTAGAAGAAAATCATTTAACTAAAGAGTTAATATCTAATGATATTATTAACTTATTAAAATAGCCTAATATTAAGTATCCAAAAGATGCTAATAAATTATTATAGTGCAACAACTTCCTTCATATTATATGTAGGAAGTTGTTGTTTATATGAGTAAAATTATTGACTTTTACTATACAGTATGATATAATAATTATCTATTGATATACTAAAAGAATTTTTTAAAAAAACCAAATATTTTCTGTCTTCTTTCGGTTGTTTAATTTTTATTAACATGAACTTTTAGTATAAGTGAAAATAATTATAAAACGTTGAAAGGATTGACATTGTACTATGAACATAATAGTATGTGATGATAACACTCTAGTTTGTGAGAGTTTAGTTTGCGATATTAAAAATATTGATGCAACTATTAACATTATCACTTTTAAAAGCTGTTTTGCCGTGTATGAATATCTTAACGATAACGGCAACGATATTCAAATAGATGCCATTCTAATGGATATCGAATTTCCACACGACTTAAATGGCATAGACTATTCCCATGAAATTTTCAAAAAATTTCCCAACATAAAGATACTCTTTATTAGTGGGTTCATGGAAAAGTATGTGGAAGATATGTTTTTAGGTATGCCTAACTTTAAGCCATATGCCATACTAAAAAAACCTATAGATTTAAATAAGTTAAAAACTCATATTGATAACTTAAAAACTGACCATTCAATAAAATCTAAAGAGAACATTTTAACATTTAATGCAAAAAATGGTACTATTTTTGTAGAGTTGGAAAGAATACAATATATCTATAGTTTTCAACGTAAGGTAACTATCGTTACATATGATGGCGAATATACAGGATATAATAAAATTTCAAACTTAATGAAAGAGTTAAAATCTTTAAGTAATAGATTTTATAACTGTCATAAAAGCTACATTGTAAATGTAGATGCTATAACTAAAATACCATCTAATGAGAACTTTGTATATATAGGTACAACTGGTATTCCGTTGAGTATTATCAATGGAACGTCTGTATCTCATAAGCGTAAGGATATTATTAAGTTAAGGTCGCTTAATCATTCCGAAGGGGGTGCTTCAAGTGAGTACTGATAAAGCTCTATTGATATGCTTACTGGTAGAGGCATTATCGTTGCAGTTTAATAATGTAATATTTTCGTACTTGAACATAGGCAAACCTAAGATAAAAATATTACTATTATATGTGCTAAACATAGCCTTGACTTGTGGCGTATATCTAACTCTAGGAAAACAAGCTGCTGAAGTTTGGAATATAATATCCATGGTGTTATACTGCGTACTTAATAATGATACCACTAAGGCATCGTTTAGGTTGCTAATGGGAGTTATCTCTGTAACGTGCTTATTTATTAGTGATGTTATTGCATCAGTAATATTTATGTTCTTTGGAATATATAGCTTTACTTCCAACTTTGATGAACATATTAGTATGCACATAAAGTACGAACCTGTTATTTTAATGTTGATATCTACATTAACGCTTATATTTTCGATTATAGTATCCATGTTACACTCAAAAAAGAGGTTTACCACTATAAACTGGACTTTCCTATTTAGTTCGGTGATACAATTTGCATTTGTGATATACATAAGCAGAACTATGGCAGATAACAATATCCAAATAAAATTAGGTAGTTTAATAGCATTTGTAGTTATAGTATTAGTATGTATAATCTTTGATGCGATAATAATAAAGCTATCTAACAAGATTGTAGAAGATAAATTTCAATCAGAAAAGAACTCATTTTTAGAATACTATGAGAAGATGTATCAAGATTACCATACCAAGACCGAAAAAAATCTATTAGAGATTAGAAAAATAAAACATGATTTTAATAATTCAATGCAAGTAGTAAAATCGCTTATAGCCAATAACGATTTACAAGATGCTTCCGATTTAGTATCGCAACTAGAACAACAGTATAAGAGTAACAATGCAATCAATTTTTGTAGCAATCCTATATTGAATGTTATTCTACAGAACGCCAACGAACAATGTTCCAATAATAACATAGAGTTTACTACCAAATGTACTATACCTGAAAAGTTAAGCATCAATGCAGTAGATATGTGTAACATATCCAATAATATGTTAAATAATGCTTTTGAGGCTGTTTGCAACATTAAATCTACAGACATTCCCAAAAAGATATCCTTTAGAGCTTGGCAAGATAATGAAATGATATTCATTGAAACCATAAACTCTAAAGATACCAATATTAACGTAAAAGCTAAAAAGATTATAACTTCTAAACAAGATGCCGAAAATCATGGCTTTGGCTTGGATATAATAGAACATATAGCTTTAACATATAATGGCAATGTCATTGTGGATTACGATAAAACATCGTTTAAAGTATTAGTTCAATTGAGTGTATCTAATTGATTATTACAAATAGTTTATCGATTATTACATCGATAGACTATTTTTTTTAAAATATGATAAACTATATATATAGTATATCAATAAAAAACGAATAGACGTACTTTAAAGCCCATCTGATTTCCACAACTTTTAGATATTTAACATTTTGTAATCTAAACTATTGCTTTCATTCCCAGTTAAATATAGTTAAGTGCATTAATGTTAGTTATTTAAGAGGTTTAAAATCTGTTGCTTTTATTTGTAATTTCCGTCTTTTTGATTTGTGCTTCCCTTCCAAAGCTATGTTGTCCAGTTCAACTTGCCTTAGCAAGATATGTACAAGGATAATCATAAAATTTAAGTTTTTACTTAAAGATGGTAAACACACTATTATTGAAGTTCATACCCTTTATATAGGTGGGCTTTAAAGTACGTTCAATTCGTTCAAATCCAAAAAAGAACGCTCTAATATAATAGAGCGTTTTTTTAATCAATTTAGAATAGAAAGCATAAGACTTAGATATCTTGCAAAAGATATCCAAAAAGTTCATTAATAGGTTTAAGGTTTAATCTTGTAGAAGTATACATAAAAATCATCTCATCAATACAGAAGATACTCCGTATAGTAGATATTATTCTATTTTTTAGATGTAAATACTTTAGCCAATAGTAGACAAATAGTTCCACATAGTATAGTCGGAACTATACTCTTATTAGATGTATCTTCTGCTTTAGATATAGGCTTAACTCTACTAGATACGTTTTCTGTACTAGTAGACATCTTTTGTGTAACAGTAGAAGTAATCGCAGTAGTAGTATGAGAGGTATCTTCACTAGAATTATAAGTAGTATCAATAGTAGTAGAGGTATCGAAGTAGTTAATAGCATCTAAGAAGTTTCTATAGTCAACAATTTTAGCCTTATGATTTTTAGATAGTTCTTCAACAGAGATATCGAAGTACTGATTTTTAAAAGGATTAGTAACAATATCATCTTGGCTATAGTAATGATTATTAGAATCCCAAGTACAGTCTACATAAATCCAACGACTTTCCTCATCATACCAAACGGCAGTCCATTCATGATTAGTAACGGTATCATCATCAGCAAGATTTTCATAAGTAACCTCTTTATTGTTCACGGCTGAACCTCTAATATTTACGCAATATATTTCTTGAGCGTTACACAAAGCCGAAAAGAAGTTAGAATATCCTGCACATATAGACCTATGATTAACTAATATATTTTTTAAACATATGGTATTAAAATCGGCAGCATTTTCAGATGCTTCATGGTCATAAGCCATATTTTCGCACACATAATCGTGAATAGCTTTTATTTTATCGTATGTAGTAGTACAATCCTTGCAAATATCGTTAGATATTTCTTGAATAGAATTTAAAGTATCTGCCACTTCATTGTAATCTCTTGATGGGGATACATAATCCACTACAAATTCAGCAGAGTATGAATTTATGTGTTCCATTTTAGATATATTCTGTTCAATTACTGCATCAAGTACAGATGTACTATCTGCTGAAACGGTAGCATAATCGATTATATTACAAGGTTGTCCTATAGAAGTAAGTGTTCCAAAAGTAAACATCATAGCAGATGTTACTAAATATTTATAAAATTTATTCATACAAAGTACCTCTTAATGTATAGATTGTAATATTTTAATAGTATCATTATCTTCCAGTCCCTGACAGAATTTATCGATAACTTGTCTAAATAGATTATTATTTGGTATAGCATAATCAAATAACGTCATACATGAGCGAACTTTATAAGCATCTGGATAACCAAAGATATACATAAAATTATCAAATTTAGAGTTTAAAAGTTCTGAAGTTATTTCAATCAATCTAGCGTGTAAAACTGGGTGATTATAATAATCTATAGCCTCTTGAAGATTTTTTATAGAAAAGTATTTTGTCGTACTACTCCAACCAAGACCATCTATTTGAGGAAATACATACCAAATCCAATGTGATACTTTTCTACCATGTTTTAACTCATCAAGTGCCACTTTATAGGTTTGGCCAAAGCCATAGCCATCATTTTGAGCATCTATGAACTTTTGTAAATCTGTCAATCTAAATTCTATAGCAAAAGCGTCATACATACTTTGTTTTTCAGTAGAGTAGTAAACATTCATGCAGTTTGCATCGATAATCTCATTAGGTAGATATCCAAGTTTTTCTTTTGAAAGGTTTTTATATAGTTCATCAAAGCTACTAAAACGATATAAATTTGTAACTACAACTTGTAATTTAACTTTTGCATTATCCATAAGGGAAAATTCTATGAAATCGCCTACTTGCACTTGTTGGCGTTTTTCATCATACAATCTAACCTCAATAGTTTTAGTTTGATTTTTAATTTTATTAAAGGGTTCTTGCATCAATTTCATTGAATGTATTAACAATTCAAACACTTCCTTTAAGTGAATATGTAATTTACATAAATTATAACATATTTTTTATTAATCATCAATAGAAATAAATAAAAAAACCAACTACCTAATCGATAGTTGGAAAATTTGGTTGCGGAAGCTGGTCAGGTTATGAGAACTTAAATCTAATAGATAAAAATCCATATTTTAAATGTATTTCTAGCTATCATCTTAAAAAGGGCGACTGCATTCATAAGTCCATGTAAGTATTAATCTTTTAAGTGATAACATTAACCAAAAATCCATCTTATAAATTAAGACAATTTTTTGATTATCTTTGTATTATTTATTAAGGATTATATAACATACTCCCCCACCTAAAGAAGTGGAGGACTTTTTGCTGAAATTGGTTAAAAATATTTTTTTAAATCTTCAAAGATTGGTTTAGTATGTTCATCTGTTAAACCAAAATCCAAGGATTTATAACACCATGCGGAACGACCTATTCCAAACCTTTCAAAAGCTGAGTGAATATTTTTGTACCATTCTAAAGTACTATCTAAGTCAGCTAAATTGATTACGCCATATTCACCACAATATAGAGGTACATTTCTTTCTTCTGCTACTTTTACAGCTTGTGTAAATTGCCATTCAAAGAATTCTGTTCCTACGGTAGCCGTTTTAGACTTACTTAATACACTCTGTATAGGTAAGTTGAAGCTATTTTCAAGTTCTTGATAGTGTTCTGTAGTATCTGGATATGAAAGCCTAAAATCTGCTGGCATATTATCAACCCAATAAGCCCCTTGATGTGTAAATATTAAAGGCTCATAACAGTGGAAGTTATAAACAATCTTATCATCATATGGTAGAGGTAAATCAGGAATAGCCTCAATACTATTATGCCAATATCCACCAATTAAGATATATATATCAGGGGCAAACTTTCTAATGCGTGATATACACTCTTTTGAAATATCATTCCAAATAGCACCATATTCTTTGTTAGTAACTTCATTTAGTAGTTCAAAGGCTATTCTATTAGAGTACTTACCAAAATGTTTAGCTAAGTATTCCCAAAGTTTGTAAAATCTTTCTTGAAGTCTATCATCTTCAAAAAAACCATTTTGGCATTCTTTAGGGTCAAAAGAAAAGCCATAAGTTTTATGTAAGTCTATTATTAAGTTTAGACCATACTTTTCACACCAATCCACAACTTTTTGAAGATATTGCAATCCACTATTTAGATAGTTTCCATTGTCATCTTCTAATAAGTTGTAGTCTATAGGTAGTCTAATATGGTCTATGTTCCAAGTAGATACTTTTTTAAAGTCATCTTCTGTTATAAAATTATCATAAGTTTCCTTTGAGTAATCGCATTGAGAGAACCAGCCCCCAAAATTAACACCTTTTTGATATCCAATAAATTTTTTCATAGTGTATAAGTCCTTTCTATTTTTTTAGATTAAATGGAATACTATATTTTGTTAGTATTCCATTTAATGGTTATATTTATATCGTAAGTCTGGGATTTAATCTATGTATATATAATATCAAAATAGATGATGTTAATATATCACTTAAGTTGCTTTTATAGTAGAATATTGATATTGAATTTATCCTTTCAATATGATATAATCTTAAGTAAGTTCTATATTAAGGTGGTTTTTACTGTGAATATTAACATTATATGCGATATCTTAAAGTTGCTATTGGTACAAAAGCTAACGCTTTTAGAAATTTCAAATAGCTTAAGCATTAAACCAATTGTGATATCTAAAAATATTGAATATCTATTGGAAAATGACTTTATACTTGAAGTCAATGGACTATACTCTATAAGTCCAAAAATTATAGATGATATAGTAAAAAAAGGACTTATCCCCTACTTACAAGAAGCATCTAACAATGATTACTGCAACTTTTTAATACATCAACGTGAAGATAATTTTGAACATATCTCTTTTGACCGTGAAGTCGCTTTTTACGAAAGCGTATGTTCTGGCAACATGGAAAAAGTTAAACTTTTATCTACTCCACTATGTAGCAAAGGATATGGTATACTAAGTACAGACGCTTTAAGAAACTTAAAATATCATTTTATAATATCTACAGCGTTAATTACTCGATTTTGTATCAATTCGGGAATGACTTTTGAAGAAGGTTACAACTTAAGCGATATGTTTATTATTAAGGTTGACCAATGTACTACTCAACAAGAAGTTCATAATTTGCACTATAATATGATTATTAAGTTTACTAAACGTATGTATAGCATAAATAATAACAAGATATACTCTAAGCAAATAGTTAAAGCTATAGATTATATAAGCGACCATCTACATAGCAAGATTAGAGTGGAAGATATTGCCGATTATCTTAACTTAAGTGTAGCATACCTTTCAAGGCTTTTTAAATCGGAAGTTGGTATAGTATTAAGCGAATATATTAATATAAAAAAAGTAGAGTCTGCTTCAAGTATGTTACAATATTCTAAATTTAACGATTTGGAAATAAGCGAAATGTTGGAATTTAGTTCTCAAAGCTATTTTATAAAGGTGTTTAAAAAGTACACTGGTATGACTCCTAAAGAGTACAAGAGTAGATATAGATTTGACATTCTGTAAAAGTAAAGATAAGGCATACAAGTATGCCTTATCTTAATAATATGTTTGAATATTCTACACTATTCTTTATATGTAACCCATTGATAGTTAGCAGTTAATGGAGTAGTACCATCATAATGATTAAGCCAATCATCTACACCAGTACCTGGCCAAACGTTCATCATAATTTTACCAGGGGTACTTGGGATATTTGTAGTAGCGGAATATACTTCTTTTCCATCAACATACCAAGTAATTTTATCAGGTTGCCAATCAAAACCGTAAGTATGATAGCCTTTGGAGGCATCAAAACCCAAATCATACATATATTCATGATTTCCAACGCCATTAGTGAAGTAGTTAAATTGAACTTTAGTAGTATCTTTACCTAAAACTTCAATATCTATTTCGTCCCAAGGGTTATTGTCGGAAGGACCTGTATAGATAAAGAAAGAAGATACTACACCATCATTTTTAATAGCTTGCATTGAAGTTTCATAGTATCCATAGTGATAGAAATCGTTGGTACGATATTCAGCACCTGAATAATTATATTGATTAGTTTTATCTTCATCAATAGTAAGGCTTAGACGACCACTATCTATAACAGCATTTTCCTTAAACCAACCACAATCGAAAAAGCCGCCATTTCCCCAACCATCAGAAGCTATAAACATACTTGATAAACCTTTTCTAAAATCTGCAATAGATGTTGCATTTTCGTTCATTGGAGTACCATAGTCTATTATTTCATCATTTGGTGTAGGTTCAGTAGTTGAAGGTGGATTAGGCTTTATATCGCTATCGCTTAAGATATCATGTTTTAGTTTAACAAGGTCTAATATATTAATATTACCGTCTTCGTTTATATCTAAGTCGGTGCTATCGGTGGATATATCTAATATATACTTTTTTAATCTTAATAGTTTGCTAATGTTTGAAGATGGTTCTACTGGTGTAGAGTTGTTATCTTTCATAGCATATGATAGTAGATTAATAAAAGGAGAGTTCCAATATATAGTAACCTCATTAGTTGAGTAGCTTTCAGCATTATCAACATAACATTTGGCAGGAGGTTCGTCCATTAGAAAAGCTTCTGCAAAGTTGTCTTCTAAGTTTTGATTTACACCACCTACAAGCATACCATATACGGCGTGTTCGCTTTTCATAGAAGGTCTATGGTGTGGGTGTTCAGGTGATACTGTACCATATCCAGTAACAAAAGAAGTTCCTAAAGCGTTTTTACCTAATAGATAGTTTAACTGTTCGTTAGCGATAGATGCATATTCACTATTTTCACTTATGGAGTTTGCAAAGTATAAATCCATACCATTATTAGCTATGGTCATATTGCTACCCCAATTGAATTTACTAACAGATACACCATATCCATCATTTTGAGAAGTTGAAACTAAACTATTTGCAGAATTTATAACATATTTTGATATCTTTTCTACTATTTCAGGATTTTTAAGTTCACTATTTGCAGAAAGATATGCAAAGTTTCCATATTCGCCAACAGTAGCCCAATCAAGTCCACTGGATACCATACTACTTGCCATAGTTTCAAAGTCGTTTAGATACTTACTATCACCAGTAGCTTTGAATAGTTGAGCAGTAGCCCAATATCTTTCGTCACGGTCATTAGTATCGCCATAGTCACCAGTAGTGATATCTTTAGGATTGCTATATATCAAGTTAGGATTTTCTTCTAAGAATGTATATGCTAACTTAGAACGTTCTAAACATAGTTCTGCGAAGTCTTGGTCAATATCTTTGTAGTATTCATAAGCCATGGACATTACGGCACAGAAGTCAGCAGTAGCAGTAGTAGTTACAGGAGTAACTATTAACTCTTCTGTTTCATACTGAGGCATAATATACCCAGGGAAGTTAGCACAAGTAACTTTATGATGTACTCCACCAGTAGATAAATCTTGCATTTTTAGAAGCCAATCTAATTCATAGCGAACTTCATCTAAAATATCAGCAATACCATTTCCGCTTTCTGGAATACCTACGCTATCAGTAAAGATTGATGGATTGTTATCATAGGCAAGAAGTAAATCTGCTACAGCTTTAGAACCTGCTACTACATATCTACCATAGTCACCAGCATCATGCCAACCGCCTGATACGTCTATCTTTTCAGTAGTTCCATAGATAGTTGCTAAAGTATCGTGACAAGTTGAATGTCCTACGTTAGTATCTTCTACTTCTGTTCCACATCTTTGTAAGTAGAACATCTTTAAAGTATCATTAAGTAGACTATCATAGGTGTTAGAGGCTATGTTGAAGTTATAAGATTTTCCTAAAGTTTCAGTTTGAATGTAGTATGTACCTTCAGTTTTAACGTTTGAAAAGTCACCATAGCATAGAGTTTCATTAGCCTTAGAGTATACTTTTTCATTTGATAGTGTTCCAGAATAGACTACTTCGTTAGTATTAGCATCTACTACATCAAAAGTAGTACCTTCAAGATTTTCACCTTTAAATACTGCTATCTTATCTGCATTTGGAAGATATCCTACTTGATTAGTATGAATATAGTTTTCATCTTTTTTAAATTCAGAATAGTCTACTTGACTATCATCTACTAAAGTAAGAGATACATTATCTAAATATATATTATGTGGTGAGTTGTCACCATCACCTTTTTGCTCTCCGCAGTTGAACACTAACTTAGAAAATAGGTCGCTATTATATTCCATAGTGAAGTCTATTTCCATATGTTTAGTTTCGCCAGCTACTAAATCGATGCTTTTCCAAGTATAAGCGGTGTAACTTCCACCGTTTTCTTGTAGAATACACTCTATAAGTCTGCTTGTGTCGGAAGAAATATCAAAACTTAAATGATACTGTCCGTTCTTATATAGTGGAACTATATTGTAGTATGCTTGTACACCATAGTTTAGAGTACCTACATCTTGTATGGCTATATCCAGTTTGCCGTCTTTTACGGATACGGTAGCATCTGCACCACTGGAAGCGTCTATATAACTACCCCAACCTTTTAAAGCATTATCAAATGTGCCATTTTTAATTAATTCTTTAGGTGTACCTTCAGCGAATACACCTATAGAAGCTACATTAGTACTAACCATTACTAAAGATACGATTCCACTAAGTATTTTTTTTAAATTCATGATTTTTTTACCCTCCCTAAATGATTCAAAAATTTTTTATTATATACTCGTTTAACCAATTTATTTATATACTCATAATACTTGAAAATAGGATTTAAATATACCATTAATATCATATTCATGGTAAAATGTTGATATGAAGTTTATATCAATTTAAAAATTTGTGATAAAATCCAAAACTTAGCTATTAAAAAATCTAATAGAAGCATAAATTTTTCAAGATGTTTTATTGAAAAACCTTAAAATTTAAGAATTTTATCAAAATAGTATTTGTGAATTAAAATAATCCATTTAAAAGAGGTTAATCAAAATATTTGGCGTCTTTGAGGCGACAAATATTTTGAGTAAGTTTTCAAATGTTCAACTGTTTGGCGACCATCAAAAACAGAAAAATCTCTAGGGCGTTCCTAGAGATTTCATTTTGACATAGATTACATATCTATTGAATTTAAAAAATAAAAAAACCAACTATCTAATCGATAGTTGGAAAATTTGGTTGCGGGAGCTGGATTTGAACCAACGACCTTCGGGTTATGAGAACTTAAATCTAGTAGCTAGAAACCTAAATTTTAAAATGGATTTCTAGCTATCATATCAAAAAAGGCGACTATTTGGCGACTAAATTAATGTTTATCAAGTAGAAGTTCTCCATTAGATGTTTTGCCAACTAATTTTTCAGCTAAAGGTCTAATACAATCGTTTGCATTATCAAAACCTTTTTGAGTTAAATTATCAATGTTTTGATTTAATCTTTTAATATCTTCACTTAATTCATTAATAAATCTATCAGCATTCTTTACAATCATATCCATTTGATTAATAATAGAGTCTTCCATTTTAGAACGAACCCTTTCATTATTAGCAAATCTAGTTTGAATATCTTCTAATCTTTTAGTAGATTTATCAATGGCATCATCTTGCATAGCTCTATATTTTTGTGTTTGTTCTAACATTAGATTATTTGCACGTTCTCTTAAATCCAAAGACATATTTCCTATTTCTTCAGCAATATTAGTAGAAACCATTGCCAAATCCATTTGATAGCGTTTTAAAGATTCAACTAACCTATCACGTCTAGCATCTTCTTGGTCATTAATCATCATATCTATTTCTGCATTATATTTTCTCATATCAATGATTAATTGTTCACTTTCTCTATTTTGACGCATTTGTAAATTTGCACGTTGTTCTTCTATTTGAAAATCTAACCTCTTAGATGACTCATTAATATCTGCTTGTTTTTGTATTTTATTTAATTCATGATTACGTTCACGAGTTTTTAAAGGTTCTTTAACCCATTCACAAATAGCATTTATAGGTTCATAGATTATATCATCTAACTTATCAATAAAATCTAAAATAGCCATATTAACCTTCCTCACATTTTTTTAATAGACGATTATATTCTTCATCATTTTTAATAATATCTAATTTTAATTTATTAGATATTTCTTCCCATTTATCACTAAGTAATTTCATTTCATCAAGAGCTTCTAACTTTTGTTGCAATAACATTGGAATAGCTAAATTGGATAAATAATTATCATCTCTAGATATATTTATAAAATCAGCAAAAAACTTTGAAAAATAAATAGTCATATATTTTCTGCTTTCCTTTGAATACTCATTATGTTCTTTTAGAACTTCATCTAACTTTGTCCAGTGATTACTCAACCATAACACTATATATCTTTCAAGATATAAATCTCTAACTTCAGGCATATTGCTTTTATGTAATCCGCAATGTAGCTTAGGTTCAATATTTAAAGTGTCATGGATTAAATTATCACGCATTTCACTCATTACTTGAAGTGATAGTTTTAAAGCAAATTTTTCATCATATTTAGAATTAATCATATTGTTACACCTTATTTAATAATCTTTTCAACTCAGTTTCAAAATCATCAAGATTTTTAGTAACATAATGAGAAATTAAATTTTCACTCATTTGGAAACTATTTTCCATATTTTTGCGAAGTTCATCAAGCCAAATTTTCTTTTCAATGTCATTTATGTTTTGACTATCTAAAGTTTTGATTATACTAGGTAAATCTTGAGTATAGAACTTTTGACGGTCTTTTCTAACAGTTTCAAGCATAGAGTTAATTTCATTAATTTCTGGTAGATACTTTTTTAATAATTCCATATAATGTTTTTCATATGCTACTAGAATATCTGCAGTAATATTTTTAGATTGTTCTGAAACTTTATTAATATTTCCAAATATATCTTTCATGTTAATTCTCCCATACTTCTATTTTTAAGTAAACATAATCACGTTTTTTTTCGCATGGCTTAATAATTATCCTATGCTTATTAACATTATTAATGTTCTCTTGAATTTTAGATAAAACATCTTTGAAAGGAACTATTTTGTGATATATTCTCTTACCAGTAATAGGATTAGAAGTACTACTATTATAATTGCTACTAATCCTATTACTACCAGGGGGTTTTGTGGTTTATTATCATTATTTGAATTTTTATTTTGATTTTTATTGTTAATATTACCTAACAAAGTATTGCCAAAATTATCGTTATTTTTAGATGAAGAATTAGAACTTTTTGATTTTTCATCAATAATTGTACTATTAAATTCATTGTCATATATTGGAGTGCTTCTTTTTAATTTTGCCTCATTATTTGAAGATTTTATACTTTCATATAAAGTTTTGCTAGTAACAATATCAGTAAAAGATGTATTATGTAAATCTTCTTTAATATCCACCATTTTATAAATTATTGATAAATCATCATTTCTAGAGTTAAATAATTTATTAAAATAATATTGGATTGAATTTTCAATGTCATCTTCAAATATATAAGTTTTATCATTAAATATCTCATTAGAGATATCTAAAATATTCTGTAATTGTTGTACTTCTATTTTTTCAGAAATATCTATATTTTCGGTTTTTACAACTTTTCTTTCCCATTGATTATTAGTATATTTAAAAAATAAATCTAAGAAAATTTTCAAATCATTAAATTTAGGAACACTTTTAATCTCTAAAAGGTCACTAGATTTAAAAACTAACCCAATAAAACATTGTATTTTTCTACCAACTTCATCACGAAGATAATAATTATATGATTTATTGGTATTAGGAAATATATCATTTTCATTAACTCCACACTTTTTAGCTAAAGCGGGTGTAGTACATGATATGCCACAAACTATGTATTCTTCTTTATTAAAAACTACTTGACGTATAATATCATTAGTATTTTCGATATTTTTCATAGCATCACTTACTTTATTAAGTGAATACATTAAAATACTAGAATTTTGAAATTGACTAGGTTGAACTAAAAAGCCATTAAAAAAATCATGGCATCTAGTTCTAGTGTATATTAAAGGATAAGCATCAACAACCATAATTATTAAATAAACCTCCTAACTATTACTCAAATTTAAAAAAAGAAATATCGCTAAATCTAGTTTCTCTGCCATTTTCAAAACAAGCGATGTAATTTTGATTAGCAACGATTTCTTCTCTTAATACTCTCAAATATTTTTTTAATTCACTAATTTGTAGTTTATTAGCATTAATATCACTTTCCAATTTAGCAATTTTATTTCTATAAGAATTTATTCTTTCATAATTGGTAAAGAACCATCTACTATTTTCTTTATCAATAGTATTACTATAACTTTTAATAGAGGTTTTCATTTGATTATTTGATTGATTTAGTTCATACTCTCTAGACTTTACAGCCATTAAAAATTCTTGATATATTCCCAAAAAGAATGGTAAATGAACATTTTTAGGGTCTACTTCACCAGTGTAATTATCATCTTGAATATTTTCACCTAAGGTAACTTGTGTAACTGCCAAGAAATCTGTACCACCATTAAATAAATCACTGAAGTTTAATCTTAATATTTCCTCTATATCATTACCACTTACATTAGAACAGAGGTCTGCTTTAGTAATTATAAATACTATTGGAGGAAATTTTCCATTTTCATTAGCATAATCGGTTAAGAAGTGTCCAATACTTCGAGCACATTTTCTTTGCACATTTTTAATTCTTTTTTCTTGAGTATCAGCAGAAAGTAACTCACCATCAATAAAGATATATAAACAAGTAGATGTTTTAATAGAATTTACTACTTCTTGATATGTTTTACTATTTTCATCTTTACTTCTAAGAAGTCCTCCAGCATAATCATACCAATCAAAACTTAATATTGATGTACTTTGATATTTTAATAAAAATGAATAATTTGTGTTAAAGTTAGATGTAGTACCAGCTGGAAATCTATCCATGTATAAACTTTCATCATCTAAATTATCCATCCAATCTTCAAGTTTTGAAGCAGTTGTACCATTAGTAAACAATTTAAAGCCATTAATACCTGTACACATATTGTAATACATTCCTAATATATAGCAAGTTTTTCCTGAATGTGACATTCCTAAAGCCGTAAATTTTGCATCAGCCATTATATCTTTTCTCCTTTATAATAATTTTGTATTTTTAGTAGCAATTCATTATCTTTTATTTATTATAATTATACCTCTAATAAATTCTTGTGTCAAGTAATATTTCTATTTTTAAACAGTTTATTTTTTATAAAGATACTTGTTGTCCTTTAATAACTCCATTATACTCATGATACTAGACATATGTATATCACACTAAAAAATTTTTTCAGTATTTACAAAAAATTCACAAATAAAAAATATCCTCTACGAGCATTAAACTCCTAGAGGATACTAAAATAGAGTAAAAATCTTGATAATTAATCTGTTTTATTGAATAGAGCATTATCCAACTTGATAGCACTTTCTTTTTCTACAGAAGGCAAAACATGAGAATAAATATCCATAGTAATTTGATAGTTAGAGTGTCCTAAACGTTGTTGAATAATCTTAGGCGATACTCCCAAGGATAGTAATAAAGTTGCATTACAGTGTCTTAAATCGTAAAATCTAATGTGTCGAAGATTGTTTTTCTTTAGAAATCTTCTAAACTTGAGTGAAAAACTATCACTTTTAAAGGGTTTGCCATAGTTCTTTTTAGATGTTTGAATGATAATGTATTCATCATCAATAGATAGTTTGTCACTAAGTCTAAGAATGTAATACTCTTTAAGTAGCTTTAGTAAAGTTTCAGGAATTTGAATATCCCTAACACCACTAGATGTCTTTGGTGATTTAGTAATTAGTTGATTACCCACTTCAACTAGATTTTCCCTAACATTAACGATTGAATTTGCAAAATCTATGTGTTTCCACTTTAAGCCAAGTAGTTCACCACGTCTTAAACCTAAACAGATTTCCATCATTAATGGAAGATACATATCTGTACCCTTGGCACAGTTTAACATTTGAGTAATCTCATCTTGATTATAAACATTTACTTCATGTTTTTCAATCTTAGGTAGAGTAATATTCTCACAGGGATTTTTCTTGATTAACTCTTGCATTACAGCCTTATCCAAACACGCTGAAAGGTTCAAAAAGATGTTCTTAATGCTCTTAGGTGATAGTGGCTTATCACTTCTGGGAGATTTCTCTTTGAGTTCGTTAATCCAACGTTGGATATCTATATTTTTGATATCTTGCAAACGTTTATTACCAAACTTAGGAATAATATAGTTATTAACTTGATTAACGTACTGCTCCATAGTTGTAGGTGATACGTTATCTTTAATGTACAAATCTAGCCAATCCTTTATAAACACATCAAGAGTTATGTTATTATTTTTAACATAGGATTGATTTTCTACTTCAGTAATCATCTCACGGAGTAGCTTTTCAGCATCTTTCTTAGTGCCTTTAATAGTCTTAAAGATACGATTTCTTGAGCCATCAGCATTAGCAGAACCACTTTCAACTATTACTTGATAGGTTGTACTATTCTTGTTGACTCTCTTTCTAATGTGTCCAGTAACTGACATATTATCGACTTCCTTTCATGTTTTATATAATGTTATCTAAGATATTTTCTAATAAATATCTTAAAAATATAATATATGTTTTAGGTAAGTTTAAATTCACATGGATTTATTTGATAACAGGGTGACTACTAGTTTAAAAATAATCTACCATTTAAACAACGAAATTACGTTAATTAAAATGATTAGGGTGGCTAGGGTGGATACTTTTTCTTAATTAATTTTTTTGGTAGTCTAGGTAGTTTGTTTTTTTAAATTTTTTAAAATCTCAAAATTATAGACTACCTAGACTACCATTAACTACTATAAAAAGTGTGTAGAACTCATTCTACACACTTTATTTATTATAAATCTGATAGGTTACCATTAGGTATAAGCATATCTATATTAGCATATGTTTTATTATTATATTCTTTATGAATAACTGTCAATGCTCCAGTAGTGTTAATAAGAGCCTTTTCTTCAAGATAATTTTCATTTGGAAAAATTTTACTGTATAGTTCGTCGTTATTTTGATACGCTATTTCTAAGTCATCTAAAAATTGATAAAATCGATTAGAATATAAATTTAAAAAATCATAATACTTTGCTTGGATTATGTATAAATTATTAGATATATCATTTATTAGTAAATCTAAATATAAAATGTCTGCTTGTTCACCTTTTGAAGTGATTTGATTTTCTTTAAAATAAGCATCTTTAATGGTATATGTATATTTTCCCTCTGGTGGAAAACTATTGATAATGTTTCTATTACTTCTAAACTTTTCTAAAAATTGAACATTGTATTTCATAATAATCTCCTTTTCACTATTTAGACCAAACACGATTAACATTAACATCTACTTTGATATCAACGTTTTTAACTATGTTCTTCATACCAGTAACCATTGAAGATACTAATACTTCTTTAGCAGTATCAACATCATCAAGAGGAACTTCCATAATTATTTCATCATGAATAAGATTTACCATCTCCCAATTAGGTCTTAAATTTTTGCTTAACTCCACTATCGATTTTTTTAGACCAATAGCCCCACTACTTTGAATAGGATAGTTAATCCTGCTATTAGGATTTTCAATAAAACTATATCTATCATCTTTAAGAATGCTATCAAGATAAGGAAGTATCTTAGGATAGGCTTCAAAAAAGCTAGTTCTAAACTGTTCTGTTATTTCTGTTGAATAAGATTTTCCCACTTCTTCAAGTAAGAGTTTTTGCAAACCATAAGCAGTAACACCATAAACTATTCCAAAGTTGACTTTTTTAGCAACATCTCGTTGTAGTTTAGATACACTGTCATAATTCAAATTAAAGATTTTGGAAGCAGTTAATCTATGTACATCTATGCCATCATTAAAGCTATCGATTAGAGTTTTTTCATTAGATAATGATGCTAAAATTCTTAATTCAATGTTGGAATAATCAGCCATTATGAAAGTGTTGCCTTCATGAGCTTTAAAGTATGGTCTACATATTCGTTTAATGCCTTGTAGATTAATATCCTTGCAAGACATTCTGCCAGTCTTAGCACCATTTATGTTCCAATGACCATGTAAGTGATTATTATCATCTAATGATAATGGAATAGTCTTTCCATAGTAGTTAATGAATTGCATACTTTCTTTAACGTTTAGTAGTAGCTTTATAAGTTCATGTTTATGTTGATTCTCTTGTAACCACTCTAAAGACATACTTTGAATATTAATGCCACGTTTATTAAAAGTTTTAATGATATCGTAGTTACTATTAAAATCAATAACTCTACCTACTTTACTGCATATGGTTTTCATGAGTTGTTTAGTATCATCAACTTTAGGAAGTAGAACATCATTTTTAAAACTTTGATAGTCAAAGTAAATACCCTTATTTTCCATGCCAGTAAGTACAGATTGTACAATTTCTAACTCTTTTTCACTTAGCAAAACAATCACACTCCTTTAATTGATATCTAAGGTACTATCTAAATTGATAGTACCCTAGACAGACACAAAATTAGTTAATACTAACTTCCAAATTGCAAATATACTCAGTACCTCTAATGCTTTTCACACGATATGGATTATTAACACTCATAAAATGCAATTTGAATTTTTCCCAAAAGGATAGCCTTCCTTTTGGATTTATACTATATGATTCACACCAAGTGTTATAAGTTGTATATACTTTAGATTTTAATGTATCACTTGTAGACTCTTTAACACACTCATTAATGAACATTTCTACATCATTTTGATTACGTTGATACTTAGTAGTAATGTCATCAATGGCATTACACTTAGAAAATTTATACTCATTGTTTACTAGACGTTTTAAGCCATCTAATGCCCAATTTAAGATACCACTCTTTTCTAATTTTAATTTATCAAATAGATTAATATCAACTTCATCTTCTGGTATTATGTTATTAAATGGAATTATAATGATTTTTCTAAAAAATCCAAGAGAGGTATCATTGGTATTTGGTAGATTATTGGTAAGCATTACAAGTTTACAACTTAAAGCAATTTGTAGATGTTGTTTATTTTTTCGATTAATGCTCATTTTATCACCACTAATTACAGCCTTTAATTTTTCAGTGTTAAGAGTTCTAATTTCATTTTCAGCACTAATATTTACAGCTTTATCAATTAAGGATTCTAATCCGAAACTAGTTGAAAAGTCAGAGAATGGAACACTAGAAACGGACTCATCACCTAGAAGCATTCTAATGACCTTTGCAAACACAGATTTACCATTTCTACCAATTCCATATAACAAAAATAGTTTTTCTATTTTTATATCGGAAGTTAAGCAGTATCCAAGTAACTCTTGTAGCACATTAGACAAAGATTTGTCTTGCAAGGTAATGCTATCTATGTACTTAATAAATTCAGGACAAGTAGCTGATGTATCAAAATCTATTGGAACATTAATAGTGTTGTAATTTTCAGGACTAAATTTATTGGTAAAAGTAAAGCTATTAACATCATAAACGCCATTATTTAAGATAATTTGATTATTATCATTAAAGCCATCAACTAAATTTGTTGTATCTCTTTCAAGATGTGCTATGATGCTATTCTCTCTTGATTTAGACCAAACGTTATATATTTGATTACACAAGTATTTTATTATTCTACCATATAACAAACTATCACACATTTGATATATACCACTAGAGTAATTATAAATATACGCTTGATTGCCAAGAAATGTTAGATTAATGCAACTATTAATATATTCACTAATTATATCTAAATCAACTTTGTTACCATCTTCAGTTATTCCCATTTCTTCTTCAGCGAAACAGATGCTATCTTCTTCGTTTAAGTCAATAGAAGCTAACTTTGAAACATCAACATAATTTAGAACATTAAACTTATTTTTCATAATTAAATAATCCTTTCCATTAAAATCCCAGCTATTAACATCTAGGCAGAAGAAAAGATATTTAATAGGTTGTCTGTTAAAAAACAAAAACATCACTTAAATTGACTATCTTATGTGATTTTATGTAGTGGTAGTCTAGGTAGTCTACCTTTTCAAGTTTTTTTTATAGTATCTCAACAGAACTATTAATTTCTATTGTATCTTCTAACATATTAGGAAATATTTCTGAAATGTTAGAGTATTTTTTACCATTATACTCATTGTTTTTCACTTCCAAAGTACCAGATGTTTTTGAAAGTGCCTCCACATTAAATTCATCTGGTGTGGGGAATATTTCATCATACATAGTTGTATTTTTATAAGCTCGTTCGACAATGTTTAAGAAGTAATAAAATCGTTTGCTTGAGTTATAATCTTTTAAAAATGAATTGTATTTAACTGATAAATTGGTTTGCGTTTTATTAGTTTCATTAGTCAAATTAAACATAATCGTTATAATATCTGTTGCAATCCCATTATTAGTGGGAACATTGCTTTTAATTTCAGTGTTTGATATAGTGTATTGATACATTCCGTCTTCAACGTTATAATTCTGTCTCCTTCTTATTAGATATTGTTTTCTTTTTTCTCTAGTTATATTCATATAAAGAACCTCCTGATTTAAAATTCAATCATTAACTTTTAACACTCTAATAAGATGTACAAAATAAGTGAGAATCCATTAATCTTTTCAACAACTTGTTTTAATAATTTCATATTCAATTTTCAAGATACTGTTACATCAAAGAATATGTTTCCCTTGAAGTATCTTAATTATAACATTGATTTTGCCATATTTTAAAAACTTCTACATATCATACAAGAAATACAATAAATTATAGATTCAATTTGTGAATAATAACTAATTATAAATTGAGGTGACTAATATGGCTAAAAAGCCTAAGAAATATGACCCAAAAGATGTTGTTACAATATGTACTCAAATCATAAAAGATAACTATAAAGAAATCAACACATTAAAAGATGTGTATAATATTTGGCAAGAGATGCCGTATAATCCATTGATGAAAGAAATACCTTCATATGTAACTTTTACTAGAAGAATAAGAAGTTATCTTAGAATGAAAAAAAATCACAGAATTACCAAAGAACATCTATACAAAATGGCTTCCATAGAAATAGATTCAATAAATATGGTAAGTTTTTGTTCAGCCTGTGCGAACATAGAATGCATTAACACTAATGATGACTATTTTTTTATAAGAGTAAAAAATAATTATGTTATTGAGAATGTTGCGGAGTTTATAAAAAAAAGATATCCAAGTAAAATACTTGCTACTATTTGTGATAAAAACACTATTGTAATATTTACTAAAGATGCAACGCTTAAAGAAAAAGTTGAGCAATTAATTCTAAAGCATAAAAAAAGAAAAAAATTGGAGGATAATTAATGGGGCGTAAATATACATACGATAGAAAAGATGAGGAATTATTCTTAAGACTATTCTTAAATTTTATTGTAACCATTCAAGATAGAGATACCCCTTTTAAAAAGGCTTATCAACAGTTTATCGAGTTTTATAAAAAAGATAAGACATAATTACCATTATTACCCATTTTTCAAAAAATAATAAAAAAAGAATTGACTAATCGACATCTTATAAAATCTAAAGAGGTTTTAAACTTAAGAGTATCATTAAGATTATATAAATATTATTCCGACTTTTCTAATTACAAAATACTACCAATAGAAGGAAATAGGGTGTTTATACTTAAATTCACCAACCAAAATATTTACAAATTGAAAAATAAATTACATGAAATAACAAGTATAATCCTTATTAAAGAAATTCCACCTAATAAACTACTTTTATTCGTTAGAACAGATACAAAACATGGAAAATATATATGTGAAACATTTGATAAAAAAATTAAATCTAGTAAAAAAGACTTCCTAATTAACTAATTTAGGAAGTCTTTTTGGTAGTTTAGGTAGAATGGTTTTAGAATTTTTTTAAAATTGTGAAAGGTATCCACCCTAGCCACCCTACAATGATAAATCACATAGTTATGTTGATTAAGTGGTAGTCTATTTTGAGCATATTTTACACTAAAAAAATAAAACTTGAAATAGTACACTACCTAGACTACCAAATAAACGATACTTCGTACCAATAAAAATTTTAAATATATATTATTTCTTTGAGGTGATGTACTATGATTGTTTTAATCAAGGATTTTGAAGTTAAAGAAAGAAAATCCATTAGAAAGGAGGTTGTACTATGGAAGAAGTAGGAATCTTTGCCCTAGGTTTTGGCTTGACTTTTGGTGTTTTAGCTATCGCTGAACACATTGCAGATGAATTTTAGGAGGTGTATCAAAATGATTGAAATCTTAACGGCTATCGCAGTTGAAAAGGGTGTTGAACTTTTTACTGCTGGTGTAGGTCTTGGAATTTCCACGTATCTAGGACTTAAAAACAAAGATTAACCAACTTAAGTGTCATCATTTTCATGGTGGCACTTTTTTTTGTATGTTCCTTTGATTTGAATATATATTATTACATTAGTATTCTAAATACTAAAATATATTCTTATTGGAGGAATTAAAAATGGAAGAAAAATTAATCTGTTGCGTTTGTGGTTGTGAGGTTTCTCAAGGTGATGAACTCTATGTTGGTGAAGATTTTATCTGCGAAGATTGTGCCGATGAAGAGTGTTATCATTGTGATTGCTGTGGTGATTTAATCTATAGTAATGATAATTTCGGCGAAAATGGTGTGGTTCTCTGTGAAAGTTGCTACAATAATCACTATTGTAGATGTTGTGAGTGTAATGACTTAATCAATGAAAATGTTGTTTACTGGCTTGATGATGACTGTTATTGTGAGGAATGTTACAATAATCGTGTTGATGACGATTATATCAATGACTACTCTTACAAGCCTGAGCCTATCTTTTACGGTAATTGCAATCGTTATTACGGCATCGAACTTGAAGTTGACAAGGGTGGAAAGTATGGCGATTACGCTAGAATGATTTTAGATGTTGCTAACATTCATGACGAACAAATCTACATTAAAAGTGATAGTTCCCTTGATGATGGCTTTGAAATCGTTAGTTATCCAATGACTTTAAAATATCATCTTGAAGAAATGGATTGGGAAAGTGTTCTACAAACGGCTAAAAATCTTGGTTACTATTCTCATGATACTTCTACTTGTGGATACCATATTCACATTAATAGGAAATCTTTAGGAAATACTTATGATGAGCAAGAGAACATTATTTCTAAAATTATGTATTTTATTGAATTGCATTGGAATGAAATGTTAAAATTCTCAAGACGTACTGAAAGTAACATGAGCAGGTGGTCTGCTAGGCTCGGTTATGAAAAAACCTCTAAAGAAATTCTTGAAAAGGCTAAGCAAGGCTCTCATGGAAGATATGTTGCGGTAAACATTGAGAATTATTCTACTATTGAAATCCGTATGTTTAGGGGAACTCTAAAGTATAACACTTTTATCGCTACTCTTCAAATGGTTGACAAGATTGTAGATGTTGCAATCAACCTAACTGATGAAGAGATTAATCATCAATCTTGGAGTGATTTTGTTGCTACTATTGAAGAAACTGAACTAATTAAGTATCTAAAAGAAAGAAATCTTTATATAAATGAACCAGTTGAAATTTAAAATGAGGTTTAATCATGTGTGCAATTTTCGGATTTTTAAACTATGGAAAGAAAATCAAGATTAAGACTTTAAAAAATTTAGTAAAAAATCTATCAATCGCTTGTGAAATTCGTGGAACTGATGCTACTGGGATATCTTATGTTAAAAATGGAAGTATCAAGGTATTTAAAAAGCCAAAATCAGCCCATGAGCTTGATTTATACTTTCCAAAAGATACTATTGCTCTAATTGGTCACACTAGATATACTACTCAAGGCAGTGAGAAGTTCAATCAAAACAATCACCCATTCACTTCAGTGAATGGGTTTTCTTTGGCTCACAACGGAGTTATTTACAATGATAAAGAGTTAAGAAATCAGTATGATTTACCACAAACTAACATTGAAACTGATAGTTACATCGCTGTTCAACTCTTAGAAGATGATACACTATCTTTTGAAAATATCAAGTTTATGGCTGAAAATCTACAAGGAAGTTTTGCTATTTCAATCTTAAATTATGATGATACTTTGTATCTTGTTAAAGGTTGCAATCCTATCTACTTAATTCACTTCAAATCACTTGGATTATATCTTTACAGTTCAACTAAGGAAATCATGCTTGAAGCCTTAATCAAGTCTAACTTTAGCTTTGATTTTGAGGTTATTAATCTTGATGATGATGAAATTATTAGTATCAATGCCAAGGGTGAAATATTTAAAGAGTATTTCAAACCATCTGTAGAAATGGATTACTTTGACAATTATTTCAACTATGATGAGTTAGATGAACTAATTGACATCTGTGTCAACCTAGGCATTGACGAAGAAAATATTTACATGATGTTAGATTACGGCTTAGAAATGGAAGAAATTGAATATCTTGTACAAGATACCAACCTATTCCATGAATGTTTAAAGACTATTAAAAATTTGGAGGGTTCTAATTATGATTACAATTAAAAATATTAAGGAATTTGCTAGTGTTCCTCAAAGTGATTTAACTAGCTATTTGGAGAAAAAATTCTCCTCTATGATTGTGGAGTACGAATGTACTATGGAAGAAATCGGAGAAGTGCAAATCTATCAAAGTGATAGTGAGTTCCTAACTGATTACTTTAATCAAACCACCTACGAACTAATGGAAGTAATTCAACTTAATAACGTTGATTATTTACATCTAGTTGAGTTAGTAGATGATTACTTTGCTAAAGATATCTATGTTCCAGTTGAAAGGAGGTGTTTCTAATGTTTGACAATCCAAGATACTTAACTAAAGGAGTTAATCAAAGTATTTCACTTGAATTACAAATCTTCATGTGGAGTTGTATTGACAACCTAAAAGTTGAAAAAGACTACTTACAAGTGTTCAATCTATCTGTGGTTAATGGTATCCAAAGAGTAGAACACAAGCAAGAAGTTCCCAAATATCAAAATACTTACTATGTTTTAGTATCCAATCCAGTTGATGCTAAAATCTTCGTTATCGATGATAGTGAGTACTCAACTATGCTACTTGCTGAAGAATATTAAAAGTAAACCTCTAGGAAATTAAAATCCTAGAGGTTATTTTTATTATGTATTCAAAATAATAACTAAAAAACACATTTTAAGGATATCTAGTTACTAGTTAAAAGATGCAAATTTTATAAACAAATGCACTAAGAAGACAATTAAAGTGATTTTAGTAAGCTTGTAAAGGTTATTTTAAGTAAAATTCTAAAGATTACTTTTTTTGTTAATTAATGGAATAAATTTCATCAAGTTTTTCATTAAGCAATCCCTCTTTAGCATATACCAATGAATCAAATAATTTGAAATTATGCATATCAATAGAAATTGAATTATCAAAGCCTAATATAAAATTAATCGATATTCGGTAAATAATTTCAGTTGGTGCTAAACCATAGACTTGTTTTTTAAATATATGATTTAATCTATCTTTAGAATTTGGATATAACATTTTAATATTTGAACTGTTATATAATCTCTTTACTATTTCAGCAATATATAATCCAGATTTCATATATAAATCCATAAATGTTTTATTAGGGTCATCAAAACAACCTGGATTTTCTTCTTCTAATAAATCAACCATTTTTTTAACTATATCTTTTGGAGTAAATATTTGGTTTGTTTTTTGAGGTGGAATATAATCAAAAATATCATTTTCTTGTGTTTCATCAAAATAATTAGCAAGTTTTTCTTTTAGATTAAGGAATTCCTTAATTGAATCATTAAAGACTACTGGGTCAAATAGATTGCCTTCATACCATTTTTCTGTTTGAGTATCCTCATCGAAATAGTAACCACCATCACGAAGAAATTTAAACTCATCAATAGTTATACTTGTAACTTCTTTAAATACATCATTAGGGATAATATTATCAAAGTTAGAGAGAGTTGTATTTTCATCACCATAAGCCATAAGAAATGATGGTATAGTTCTTGCAAAACCTCTTAAATGATTTCTAATAGCATCTTCTATAGTTTCTTTTTGACGTTCATTCTTTTTAGTTTCAACAGTTTTAACAATATCCTCGCCAAGCGATGGCATAGCATCTTCCAACTTTTGAGATAAGTTATCCTTAAAGTTATTTTTAACTTCTTGTATTTGGGCATCGAATTTTTGATTGATTCCTGTAGTGTCTATTCCTAATTTAGTTGCATTTAAAATTTCTAATTTTCTGTCATTTTCAAGAGTATTTAATTCAATATTATAGTTTCCGTATTCTTTATTTATAATACTGTCAGTTTTATTTTCAAGAGCCTTTCTAATTTGTTTTTCATCTTTAGGTTTTAAATCGGTACTATATGTTTTGGTAGTTATGTCCATGATAGGATTTATAAAATCCTCTTTAAAAGTATCTTGTAATTTTTTGATATTTTTTTTATCAGAGTCATTTTGAATAACATCTTCGATTTTATCTTCAATTATTTTTGGAAAAGTTTCATATATTTTATCACCAAATAGTTCTTTTGACTTATTTATAACATATTCATTTGGAATTTCAACTTCTCCATTATCATTTATGCTAAGCGAATCTCTAGTAGATTTTGAAACATCAATTAATTCACCTTCCGATACTGGTTCCAAAGTTTGAATTATATTAATAACTTCTTGTGGTGCATTGAATATATTAAAAACGTTTTGAAATATGAAGTTTGACATAAATCCACGTTTAACAACTTCTTGAGAACGAATTTTTCTAGGTATGGATAGAACCTTTTCTGCATCTAATTCTATCATTTCGCCATTATCATCTTCACCGATAACTGGGAAAAAGTTAAGTAACTCTCGAACGTTTTCTTTTCTCAAATCAGTGTTACCCTTGCTATTTGATGTATTAGCAGATAAATCATTAGCAAACTCTTCAAAGATTACAAGCGTACGGGCGGGGTCAAAATCGAAAACATAGGCGTTTTCTTTTACGAAACATTCACCATTTTCTTGGTATTTCCATGGATTTTGTACTCTAAATGCAGTTTGCATATATAATGCTGGACTTTTGACATTACTAAGCATTAAAACGCCCGTCCATTCGGGGATTGTTATGCCCGTAGTCAACTGTCCTACTGAGATGGTTATAGTCTTACTGAATTTATTAACCGCATTGATAACCTTATCATAAGATTTCTTTACTTCATCATCAGGATTGAGCTTTCCATCACCTGCAACAAGTACTATTTCATATTGATTAAATATGGGGTGTTCTCTAAGTTTTTTTGCTAGAGCCTTAGCACTATCAACTCTATTTAAGAGCCATAAAGTATGTTTTAACTCATTTCTTAGTTGTTTGGTAGAAAATGGATATTTTTTGAGTGTAGTTAAAGCATAAAGGAACTTATCCACAGATTGTGAATGCACAAACTCGCCATTTGGTTTGGTGGCGAAAAAGTCATTTAAATCGAAGGCATACTCTTCTATTTTGCCATCTATTTCTATACCTTTTTTTATTTTATCCTCTATGATTTCAGACATTTGATATGTAAACAAGTTCAACCTTGGAAGATTTTCATAAGGATTGTTTTGTGAAAAATCACTCCAATCTTTTTTTGATTTCTGTTCATCGGCATAAGTCCAATTATAAATTGCATCACTGTTGAATTTATCGTTGGCAAGTGCTTTGAATGGTGTTCCTGATAGATGTAATGTATACTTTCTCTTTATATGGTCAAGAGCGATATCTGTTTTATAGGTATCCACACCCTCATGGGCTTCATCGATAACTAAGATATCCCAATTGATTGAACTAACCTCTTCAAGTTTGTAAAACTTGCCACCAAAGTATAAAGAGCCTTTTAAATCTTGTAGACTAATAAACTCTATACAGTTATATAGTCCATCAATGGATAAACTTTCTACATACTGCTTTCTTGATAATACGCCTATCTTATCTTTAAGATAACTAGTATCACTCACGAACTTATACCCAGAACTTTCCCCTAAAAATTTGATATAATCACTATACCATGAGTTTGCTATCGCAGGACGATTAGTTACTATTAATACGTTTTGTGCCTTTAACTGCTTACATAGGTCATATACAGATAAAGTTTTACCAAATCGAGGCTTAGCATTCCATAAAAATTCAGGATTTTTATGAGTTTCAAAATACTCCTTAGTCTGTTTAATGGCTTGTATCTGTTCTGCCCTTAGTGTATATGGAACTACCTCACTTATAGATGTTAATTCTCCTCTAGTTTCCTTGAAGTCTATTAACATACTTTTAGATTTTTCACCAGTAATTTTAAACCATTCTGTACTTTTCTTATTTTCGATACCTTTTTTACGTAGATAAGAATGGAAATCAGTATCTTTAAAGGTTTCACCAGAGCCATCATCATAGACGGCAGTTTTTTTCCATTCTAAATTCCAAGCAGTGTCACTGGTGTGAGTTTGTTGTTTAATTCTATCCTCTACGGATTGCTTTTCTGTATAGCCTATTTTAGTCCAACCTATGTGACTGATATCATTAGGGGTAGTATAGGCGTATATCATAGGTATTACTTTGGTTGAAGTTTTAATCTGTGGTCCTAACATTTTTCACCCGTCCTATTCCATTGGTTTAACGTTCTTTTCTATAAAGTCTATCTCTTCTTGTGATAGATTATACTTCTTATATAACTGTCTATCTATGTTTGCTATTGATGTGTTCCAATCTATGTCACTGTTTTCTGTAAAATCTTGTAGGGGTACATATTTCCAAACATTTCTTTTATTATCCTGTGTAACTTTCAAAATTCCTAGCATACACCTTGCAAATTTAGATTTAATGTATTTTAAGCAAGATAGTCCCTCATACTCTGTATTAAACGCCCCTATACTAATAAATGATTGTGTAGTGCCTAGCACGGGAGTGCCTAGCACAGGAGTGCTAAGTACTTCTCCAATTGCACCACTACCATTTGACTTTGGAACTATTACCTTATATTTCATTAAATTTTCATGATTACAAATATAATCTTTTCTTACATATTTATAAACTCTTTCATTATTCATTCGTCCATATATTTGGATATATTCTTTATCATCATTTGGTTTATTATCAGTAAATATTTCAGGTAACTTCTCAAATATATTGGTTGTTAAATCATTTTGATGTCCTTTACTTAATCTATCTATTACCCATGGATTTTCGGAATGAATTTCAGACGTAAATTTATAACTTTCTGGAGCATATACATATTCACTTAAAAAATTATTGCTACATTTTGAAATTACTTTTTTTAATATGGAATTTAACTCTTGAAAAGTAGTAAATTGCATAATAGCCCCAAAATCCTTAGTACTATCCCTATAAGTTATGGCAATACCACCTTTAACATCTGTATTTTTAAAAAATTTACTGCTATCTTGTTCGTAATCCATAACTTTGAGATGTTTATCATTAAGCATTTTTTCATTCCATACTTTTGGAGTTTTACCAGCATTAAAAAGAAATCTAGCAGGAGTAATAAGCATAACCTTATTGGAAATATTAAAGGCACTATCCATAAATATATTATATACTGGTTTATCACTAGTATCCTTAGTTTCTTCTTGATATGGAGGATTACCAATAATAAAATCGAATTTCATAATATCACTTTCCTTAATATTTTTAAACAGTATTTTTTTATTTTTACGCCAATGCTTAATATAGCAAAAGGTATCTTTTTGTGGTTGAGGTTCTTCAAACATATCAAAAATAGATAGTTGGATACCATCATATATATTAGGGTTGCCAAAAGGTATGCAATCGGTGAGACCGTCCATTTGCCAAACGTTCCAAGAGATTATTTTAGCAACCTCTTTGAGTTCTTTCAAGGTAGGCTGTCTATTCCATTTAAATTGAAGATTATCTATAAAAGTTTGTAGAAGATTTATCCTAGCGATTAACAAGCTATCGCCCTGAAGTTCATAGCCGTATACACTTTGATATGCCCTATATACCCACTTAAACCAATCTTTTTCAGAGGTAGTATTTTCATTTACTACACGTAACTTTCTATCTAATATGCCAATGCGATTATTTACATCTATCAAATTACCAGTAGTGGTATCATACCTAGATACTAAGTAAGGGGCTTCACCACAGGCGATTTCTAACCTTGAACTATCTACATAATCATTCCAATTTTTGCTATTAAATTCTATTAGCTTGATGGTAGTATTCCAAGAGTTTTCTAATTCCACATTAAATATATTTTCACTTTGGAACCAATCAGCATCTAAATAGTTAATCATTTTGTTGCATATCCAAGAAGAAGTATATACTTCTGCCTTGCTACGAGTTCGTTCCAGTTGTTCTTTTTTATCCCTAAATATTCGGGGGGACAATCCAATAGGGAACCCTTTTAAAACGTCAATAGTAATTTGATTTTCACTTGAGTAACATGAACCATATTCACAATAAGTATCCGTTGCGAATATTATATTTTCATTAGTACTCTTATCTTGCAACAGGATTTTTAAAATATCCTCAGGATATTTTCTTATGTTAATAAGTTCTTCCACCTTTTACAACCTTTCATGTACTTTATAATTTTCTTTAGAGGTAGAGTAAAACTCCCCCTATTATATAATATCATACTTTTCGAATGTTTTCAAGAGAGATTTTTGATATTTTAAATAATCCACTTAGAAGAGGTTAATCAAAATATTTGGCGTCCTTGAGGCGACAAGAGTAGAAGAAATCTACTATTTTAAGTAAATTTTCATATGTCGACTGTTTGGCGACCATCAAAAACAGAAAAATCTCTAAGGTGTTCCTAGAGATTTCATTTTGACATAGATTACATATCTATTGAATTTAAAAAATA
>ERZ825670.176-NODE-176-length-92491-cov-10.691906_pt1 | contig 92491 bp, 86 predicted proteins | sample MGYA00519929_ERZ825670 | MGnify/ENA primary metagenome ERZ825670 (study PRJEB31778, sample SAMEA3449207) | human gut metagenome | biome: human gut; feature: human-associated habitat; material: faeces | place: United Kingdom | collected 2010/2012 ...
CTGTAATAGCACCATTTTCAACAGCTTCTTTTATGGCTTTAACTGCCTGTTTTACATTATCTTCCCCAAAACATATTGAAAGAATATCACAGCCAGCATTTATCGATAAAACCGCCGCATCGCCAAAAGAATAGCTTTCACTTATTGCTCCCATAGTAAGGTCATCAGTTATTACAACTCCTTCAAAACCCATTTCGTCACGAAGTAAATCTGTAATAATATTCTTTGACATACTTGCAGGATAATTTTCATCTAATTCTGTACATAATATGTGTGCTGCCATTATCATAGGAACACCATTCTCTATAGCACTCTTAAATGGCAAAAGCTCACTTTGCCAAAGCTCTTCTTTTGTCTTCGTAACAAGCGGAAGTCCATAGTGTGAATCTGTTTCAGTATCACCATGTCCAGGAAAATGCTTTGCAACTGGAATCGCTCCTGTTGCTTTTAAACCGAGCATATCTGCAATACCATATTTGCATACATCATCAGAAGTTTTTCCGTATGCTCTATTTCCGATAACTGTATTATCTGGATTGCTCCATATATCAAGTACTGGCGAAAAACCTGTATGAAGACCAAACGATGTAATCTGTGTTCCTATCTGATAACCTGCATTATAGCAATATTCAGTATCCTCCGAGCCTGCAATAGTCAATGCTGACGGCATACTCAAAACATCATCTGGTAATCTTGTAACAAGACCGCCTTCCTCGTCCATACCTATTATATACGGTATATCTCCTGCGGTTGATTTTATAGAATTAGTAAGATTAACAAGCTGTTCTGCATTTGTGATATTCTTGCCAAAAAGAATAACTGTTCCAAACTTATATTCCTCGGCAAACTCTTTGAAATCATCATCAACTTCTGTTCCATCTATACCAACCATTAACATTTGTCCTATTTTTTCATCAAGAGTCATTTTAGAAATTTCCTCGGAAATTTCATCAGTTTCTTCATTCGAGCTTTCAACTAAAGAGCTTTCTTGTTTTGAAATAAGGCTTTCTTCAGCTTTTGAGCTTTGAGAACTTTCAATAGAAGTATTATCTAAAGAACCCATGCGTTCTTTTAAGCGTTGCTTATCTAGGGTGCGAACCTGCTCAAGAAGTACAACGCTATCTTTAGCTAATCCATATTGCGATGCGTTTAGTTCAATATGAGTGGGTAGCTTAGCCTTATCATGACGACTTGTAATGGCTGCTGCTATCACTGTAGGACTATATTTATTGCCTACATCATTTTGGATAATAAGTACTGGTCTTACGCCACCTTGTTCTGAACCTACTACTGGACTGAGGTCGGCATAATATATTTCACCACGTTTAATGTTAGACATAATTTATCACTCCCAAAAAGTATTTAATGTATTTTATAAGGTTTGCCCTATTAAGCATTTTATTGTTTGTAGTTATATTTTTCCCAATAGTTAGCCGTTTTAATCATATTTTTATTATATGCAAAAAATTTTTATTTGTCATACATATCTATAAGACTTTTTTTGAATAAGTATCTTTACAGAACAGTTTAAATATAGTATAATATTAAGAGTATCTTTTTTGGTTAAGGGAGGAGCTTTATTTGGAATTTTCTATTGTTACAGTATTGAAATTCTTCGGAATGACTATGGGTATACTATTAGTTATATATATTGCTTTGGTTTTGACTCCAAAGGTCGCTAAAAGCATAGAAAAGTTTGCTCAAGATTACAGAAAAAAACACCCTAAATCACCAGAAGATGAAAGACTATATCTAGTTAGAAGTCCTTTTGATGGAAACCATCAATTAGATATGGACAAACTCTATGAACAGGAAAAGGCTCGTAGAGAATTTGATGATAAAAAAGTTATCCCACACGATAACAACACTTTAAATGATAATGGAGATGTTAATAACAATGGCTAAAAATGAAAAAATGGTGGACGCTATTACCTCTATGGACGAGGATTTCGCTAAGTGGTATACCGATATAGTTAAAAAAGCTGAATTGGTTGAGTATACTAGCGTTAAAGGTTGTATGGTAATACGTCCTTATGGATATGCTATTTGGGAAAATATTCAAAAAATTTTAGATGGTATGTTTAAAGATACTGGTCATGAAAATGTTTGTATGCCTCTATTTATTCCAGAGAGTCTACTCCAAAAAGAAAAGGACCATGTTGAAGGTTTTGCTCCTGAAGTAGCTTGGGTTACTTATGGTGGTTCTGAGAAACTTGAAGATAGACTTTGCGTTAGACCTACCTCTGAAACACTATTTTGTGAACATTATGCTAATGTAGTTCACTCTTACAGAGATTTACCTAAGTTATATAATCAATGGGTTAATGTAGTTCGTTGGGAAAAGACTACTCGTCCTTTTTTACGTTCAAGAGAGTTCTTATGGCAAGAAGGTCATACTATCCATGCTACTGCCGAAGAGGCTATTGAAGAAACTATTAAAATGTTGAACGTTTATACTAAGTTCTGCGAAGAATATCTAGCTATGCCAGTAGTTCAAGGACAAAAGACCGAAAGCGATAAGTTTGCAGGTGCGGTATCTACTTACTGCATAGAGGCTCTTATGCACGATGGTAAGGCCCTACAAGCTGGTACTTCTCACTACTTTGGCGATGGTTTCGCTAAAGCATTCGGTATAGAGTTTACTGATAAGCAAAATAAAAAATCCATTCCATTCCAAACAAGTTGGGGAGTTACTACACGTCTAATAGGTGCTATAATAATGACTCATGGTGATAATAACGGCTTGGTATTACCTCCAGCAGTAGCACCAATTCAAGTAGTAATAGTGCCAATCGCTCAACAAAAAGAGGGCGTTCTTGATAAGGCTAATGAACTTCTTACTAAGATAAAATCTAGTGGCGTTAGAGTTAAACTAGATGATACTAAAAACTCCGCAGGTTGGAAGTTCGCTGAGTATGAAATGAAAGGCGTTCCTATTAGAGTTGAACTAGGTCCTAAAGATATAGAGGCTAATCAATGTGTAATAGTTACACGTCATAATAGAGAAAAAACTATTGTTAGCTTAGATAATCTTGAACAAGTTATTCAAGATAAGTTGGTTGAAGTTCGTGATGGTATGTTCCAAAATGCTCTTGAAAATAGAGAAAACAGAACTTACACTTGTACATCTATGGACGAAATAGTTAAAACCTTAGAAACTAACGGCGACGGCTTTATAAAAGCTATGTGGTGTGGCGATGAGGCTTGTGAAGACCTTGTTAAAGAAAAAACTGGTGTCGGTTCAAGATGTATTCCTCTAGCTCAAGAACATCTTTCCGATGTTTGCGTTTGTTGTGGTAAACCTGCTAAACATATGGTTTATTGGGGCAAGGCTTATTAATATTAATATTATATATATCTTATTAAGGCAGATTTTCTATCTGCCTTTTTAATTTTTATCATAAGATAGATAGTTATCTGTATATGCGTAGACTTTAGTTGTAACACTTCCGTTATTGCCAGTAATCTCTAGTTTGGATATCCTACTTTTTGGATAGTAGTTATAAAAAGATACATAATCTCCAATATCCTCATTAGAGTATCCTATATAGGTGGCATATACCGAATAGTATCCACGCATAGAAAAGTTTATCTTATGGATAAGGGCATCTTGTGGATTGCTTAAGTATTGCCTATCCAAATCGATATGCTTATGACGTACAATGTTCAAGTTACTAGCGTATTCATTGTTTAGATTGTAAGTACTATAGTTTCCTTCAATATCTTGCATATGAATATCACTTATTATTTTAGTGGTATCTAAAACCGTTCCAGTGGATATTACCTTACTTTGATTTAGTTGCAATATGTTAGCATCATCTTTAAGTGATACCATTACTTTGTTATTTTCTCGTACATATGGGTGTCCTGAATTAATCTTGTGAGTTAAATTTATTACTGCGTCCCATAATGTAGAGGCGTTCTTTATATAGATATAGTTCACAACCTCTTGATTATCTTCATGTGAAATCTCTGGGATACTTATAAAACTATCTATTAGCGAACTTAAACTTACGTTGTTCTTTAACTCTGGAGCAAGTTGGTTTTGACATAGTAACACCGTGAAACTCTTTGATGTTATAGTTATAGTCTTAAAATCGGATATCCTATTTACTGTAGAGGTATCTACTAAACCACTATGGATTACTTTGTTATTTAGTATTAGTTCTACTTTTTTGTATAGGTTTCCCGTTTCTACTGGATATACTGCTTGTACTGTTAATGTACTATATGGTGTATAGTATTCCTTTACTACCTTAAATGATAGTATATCTGAAAAAGTATATTCCACATTGCTACTTGTAGTTAGTTTTAAAGTTACATTATTACTCATTTTAAGCGTCCTCCGATGTTGTATTGAAACTTATCGCTCCCATAAAGGATATTTCAAACTCTTGGTATATGTTAGATAAAACTTCTTTAAAAGAGTATCTGCTTAGTTGAACGTTTTGGAAAGTTATACCGTTCATGGTAAATGTAATTCCGTTCTGCGTTTGAAGTAGTTCCTCTAGGGCTGATAAGATACTTCCTCCATTGGATTTTGGGAAAAATCCTTTTAAAGTCATAACGTAAGGTTTTACTCCATTGATATACATTCCAGTATTATTGGACATGGTAATGTAACTGGATATAGTTTTAACATGGTCTATCTTGTAAGATATGACTTCAAAAGTTAATCCATTTAGATTTACTTTGTTATGAGTCCTTGAGTATGTTCTATTCATAATAAAAACCTCCTAATCAAAGTTGGATAAACATTCCAATAGTATAGTGCTATCTAGTTGCAACTTGTTTAGATACTTCGTGTATTGTGGAGTATCTTTCTTTAACGATAGTATATTAAACGTTGTGGATTTCATTAATGGTGTCATGATATAGTTATCAAAGTAGTTGTTTATAGTATCGTTATCCACATTAGATGGCATTACTACCTTTATACTAATTGATATGGTATCTTTAGAAAAGTTATTGGTAGAGTTTTGAATATCGTAAGAAGTTTCACTTGATGATATTCCTACTATTACAAATCTTTCCCCTTTAGATGCTATTGAAGTATTATCATATTCCAAATACACATCTATTGGTGATACGTTTTCTAAAGTACTCTTTATTTGGGTTAATATCGACATATTATATCCTCCTAATTAACTTTTAGGAACGTCTTTTTTTTAAGACGTTCCTAACTATTTTAAACACCTTCAAAGTAGAAGTTATCATCTTTGATAATATCTTTAACCGTCGCTAGATAACTATAAAACATATTATATGCATCGGTTAGTTGGTCTTTGCCATCGTGTTTTTGCGATACCGTTCCTGCATAGGTATAGTTAAGCCTATCCCTAGATGCCATAAACTGTTGATACTTTAAGTTCGCTAGTGAACCACATACATAGTTAAGTCTTTCGTCCGTGGAATGTAAACTGGATATTAACATATTAGTGACATCGCTAATGGCTGACTGTACTACTTGCGTATATTCCGATATGTCACTTACTCCCGAATAGAGTTTAAATAGTTCGTTTATAGTTTGAGTATTCAAAGTATATCACTCCTTAAAGTTTGAACTCATTAAGATGCTCTTGCTTACTGGATTTATTAACTTTAAGTTGTGAAAATATATCGTCAGTTGGCGTAGGCTTAGATAGTAAATCTTTTTTTATAGTTATTAACTCATCTATGGATAGCATATCCATGTGTTTTTCTAATATTTCGTTGGTATCATTTTTTAGAAAACCTAGCCTTATGATATCTTTTTTTAAATCCTCTTTGATATCACATAGTAACGGATTTTCTAAATTATCTACACATGGACTATCCAAAGTACCGAAACGTTTAGTAACTCCAGCGTTCACTTGAGCAGGTACGGCTACGAAGCTCCATTCATAAGCATCGGAAATGTCATCTAAGATAGTATAGCATAGCTTTCCACCGTAGTACTTGCCTTGTATATGATTACAACTCTTTTCATATCTATCTACGCCACATATTGAACATTTATGGCTCTTTGCACTACATGATACACTTACTTCTTTTTTAATGCCTCCATCTATTTCCTTGATTAAATCTTGGTTAGATGACGTTCTTACCATGTATGCGTTGGCTTTTAGACACTTATAAGGCTTTCCGAACTTAGTAGTTTTAACGTCATCTAAGATTACTTGAGTATCAAAAATCCTAGAGGTTTGATTGCTACCTTTAGCGTTATGGTCAAAAATTCCAGTTTTACCTATGAATAATTTTTGCATAGTATCTAAAGCGTTATCGGAAAAAGCCTCATTGTCACGGTCGATATCGTTATCGCATAGAATTACATCAAAGATGTACACTTCATCTTGAGATAGTTCACGTCTAGTAAAGTTATTTAATTTTTCCAGAAGTGTAGTATCTGGCATATAAATCTCTCCTTAAAACTTTATTTAAACTTCGGAACGCCAACGCTGACGTTCCGAACGTATTTTATATTACTACTTAGTTAGATTTAAAACTTTCATAGCATCGGTTACTAAGGCTCTAAATAGACATGGTACACTAACAGATAGACAATCTAACTGTCTGTTTATAACCTTATCAGTTTCCATATATATATCGGAAGTGGTTACATACTCAATAGCGAAGTTTTTATCTATGGCTAGTATTTTGGTATCTGCTACCATAGTGGATTTGATTAACTTTGCACCAAATGGTAGAATAATCTCATTATTATTGTTAGTGCAACAGCAGTGGTCGGATATCTCACTTAGTTGTAAAATCTTAGCACACACGGTAGGAGATGCTATAATAGTAGTTACATTATAGTTTGTAAACTGTCCAAATAGATTAATTAAATCGCTATATGCTAGTGCAGAACCACTTATAGTTATTGCAGATGCACTATCTGTAATGGCACTTAGTGCCTTTGAATAGATACCAAAACCAATCTTTCTGCCAATAACTCTAAGTTGTAGACCAAAGACATCTAGGTTTTGTTGTCTAATGATTTCATAAGGACAGTTAATCAATCTAGCAAACTTTTTGATATCATAAGTGGTAGAAGTTTCGCTAATGGTACTATCTGGAATAAGAGTTCCAGCAGATATAGTAGCACTATAACTAGAAGCATCTGTAATAGATAGTCCCTTGTATACTGTAGCATTTACTATAGTTTTTACGGCTATCAATTCACCCAGTTTACTATCTTCAATACCTTGCACGATACATCTTTTCATATATTCAGGAAATAGTACAGCAGTTTCGGTAGTAGAAAAGAACTTTTCAACCTTATCACAATGAGGACCATTTACTTTGATATCAAATCTTTTTAGTTGACGTTCAAAGGCATCTAACTTTTCCATAGGAGTACCTACATAGTTTTCGCTAGGGTCAGCCTCTTCAAGAGCGTCAATGAAGTTTTTACCTGAAAGATTGTATAATCCTTTTTCTAATTTAATATTATCGAACATAAAAATACCTCCAAATTAATCTATATTAACTGAACCTAGTTCAGTTTCTATCTGTAGAGCTTGAGCGTTTTTAAGTCTAGCGTCAGCTAGTTCCACTTCGTCTTGTAGATTTATATTTACCCAATCTACTTTTATTGAACAGTTACAGCCTATACTTCGTAGATATGCTATGCAAATCTTTTTGACGGTAGGAGTTAATACACGTCTGTAGTATTCAAGTTCTGAAGTTAGCATATCGGCTTGTTGTGAGGACATTCTCTCAGTAGATGACCAAGACAATCCTAACAAAAACGGTGGAATTGATAACTTTGACAACAACTGTTCAAGAAGTTGTCTAACTGGAATTTCAGTATCTATTATTTGATTATCTGCACCAATAGTCTTGATATCTATATCACCAACGGATATAAAATCTTTAACTTGTCCATTGTGTGCCGATGTCATACCGTCTGACCATTCTTTAGCAATCTGCATAGCACGTTCTTTAGAGAACATTCTATCAGAACTATCGGAAGATGGCTTGTAGGTTACAGCATATCGAACGTTTCCAACTCTGTCGAAGTTTTGACCGATACACTCATATATTCTAAGCAGGATATTACTCAATGCAGGAAGTCCACGAAGTACCGACCTACCTAAAACTTCGCCACTTATATTGTTTATAGATGAAAATAGTATCAATTGTGGCATTGGAATAGGTTGCTTTTCGCCTTTAATATAGAATACTTTATCTAAAGGAGATTTTCCAAGCGTTACTTGAACGTCTGCAATGTTTCCATTAGATAATCCTACAATTTGACCAGTCTTTTTATTGATTAAAATTTCTCCGATGGCGTTACCGTAGGTTAGTAGACTATCTAAATAGCAATCCATGAAAGTTCCAAGGGATTTTCCAGTAGCACCTACTGGAACGTTCTCAATAAAGTCATCTAAAAGTGGTTGATATCTACTATCGGAGCAAGTTACTATTAAACCACCACTTAGACGAACTATCTTAGATATAGAGGCATCTATTAAAGGAATAGCATACCTTATATTATCGTATAGAAGTTTTTCGTTAAGTTCTACAGAGTTATATATATCTAGTGGGTTGCAATTGGATTGCCTTCCCGTTTGTAATAGAACTGGCTCATCACTATTAGATTTTTTAAACCATGATAGTATACTCATTAAAAAAAATCACCTCCAAAGATTTAATTTCTGGGCAAAGAGTAGCAAAAGAAGTCATCAATAGTATTAGAATTTAAGGCATAAGTTACAAAGTATCTAATATCGTCCATAGCGTGGTCGTGTTGTTTAATAGGAGTATCGTTTAATTTTTCGTTCCAGCAATACTGCGAGAACTCTTTAATAGAACTGCTACACCTATTGGAAAACAGTATTAAATCTTGATTTAAAGCATCACTAACACGTCTAATGCCGTTTAGGACATCGTTATTAGCTTTAGTAACGTTAAAGTGATTATGTCGCCTAATGCACTCAATAAAACTACTTGCCGATGGGTCGACTATTACTGTTTCAATATTCAAGCCATCGGTTAGTTGCTCTAAGGCTTGATAGTATTCCTCATCGGTATGAAGTTTGTTATAGTTTTCTTTTGAGTTGTAATAGTATTCATTAATTCTAAACCAGATGCCATCATTTAGTCCCCAAAGCCCCATAGACGTCGGATTGATAATACCATAATCACAAGATACAACGTATCTACTGAAGTTGGTGGGGAGTGTATTAACTACATGATGTTTTACATCAAACATAGGATATACTACTCCACTAGATATAGTCCATTTACCTAATACAAACCTATCGTAGAATATGCCCGAATACATACGTTTATAGCGTTCTTTAATCTTATGGGAGAGAGAGGGGTTATCTTCCATAGTAAAGTGCAAGTATAGGGCATTTTTCTCCTTAGATTTTAAAATCCATTCACGATAGAACCAATGATATGGATTATCGGGGTTACAGTTAAACCACAACTTAGAACCATTTACAGAACATCTAGCAAGAGCCTGTTCTACAAATGAACGTGGCATTAAAACGACCTCATCAAAGAACACTCCGCAGAGAGTAATTCCTTGTATTAATGCAGATGAACCTTCATCTTTACCACCAAACAGATAGAACCTATTACTTATACCACATATAGAAACATCAAAATAGTTTTTGCTAACTTTTTCATAGCAAGTAAAGTTCAAACCGTTTAGAGTTTCCAAAAGTGGAGTAATAACGTTACGTCTAAGTGATGTAACGGTCTTACCACATAGAGCAAAAGTTCCATTTTTGAACTTACACATAGCCCACAAGATAAATCCTAAAGACATGGAAACAGTTTTACCAGAACGTATAGCACCATCGCAGATAATAGCATCATAAGATGAGTACTTTTTTAAGTTCCACCATTTTAGAGTGAGCAACTGTTTTTGTGATAGCTTGTCAATCTTCAAGAGTATCACCAGCATCACTAGAGGAGCAGAGAGCGTCCATTAGATTTTTAGCAGTAACAGAGTTATCCATAGAGCTAGAGTATTCTAACATTTTTTCAAGAGCCTTTTGTCTATCGAAAATTTTAATCTCCACCCCACCACCCTTAATTCTTTTCAATTCAGAAACGTTAAATAAATCCAACTTGGCTATGGTGCTAGGTGGAGGAAGTTCCTCACTAAACACAAGGAATGTAGCATCATTGATATTTCCAAAAGCAAGACGTTCAAAACCTTTCCAAATAAGATTACTTTTATCGTTCAAAGAAAACACCTCCAGAAGTTTAAAATTAAAAGGATTAAAAGTCCTTTCATAATAGGGGGAAAAATGGGGTAAAATATGCATCAATAGATACATATAAAAAAAAATTTCAAAAAAAATTTTTTAGGTGTAATATTTACGATTAAAGGCAATAATAATATCACTTATATTTGTAAGGAGTGATTTAAAGAAATATGTCTAAAAAGTTATCAAATAGGAGTATGCTGTTCACTATGCCACCTAACATAAGAGCATACTCCTCTACGGTGGGCAAAGACGAGGGCGATGGAACTCTTGGTGACTATTTTGATGTCATAGAACAAGACAGTCACTTTGGACAGGACTCTTGGGAAAAAGCAGAAAGTACTATGCAATGTCAAACTATACAAAGAGCAATCGAAAAGGCTAATTTGACTACAAATAACATAGATTTTATGTTTTCAGGTGATTTAATTAATCAATGTACTAGCACTACCTACGGAATTAGAGATTTAGAGATTCCATTCTTTGGGATATACGGTGCGTGTTCTACTATGACAGAGGGCATACTATTAGCATCGATGAGCATGGATAATTCTTTAGCAGAAAATATAGTGTGTGCTACATCTTCGCATTTTTCGACGGCAGAGCGTCAATTTAGATTTCCAATATCTTATGGAGGTCAAAGAACTCCAACTTCGCAATGGACTTGTACTGCCTCTGGAGCAGTAGTGGTGAGTAATCAAAAGCAACCACCTTATATAGTAGGTGGTTGCATAGGAAAAATAGTCGATTTGGGTATAACAGATGTAAATAATATGGGTTCAGCGATGGCACCATCTTCAGCAGATACTATTAAAACCTATCTTAAAGATACTGGTTACAAACCAGCAGATTTTGACTATATAGTTACTGGCGATTTAGGTCTAATAGGTAGTAAACTTCTAATAGAACTACTTCAAAAAGATAGTATCGATATTTCTAATCAACACGCCGATTGTGGTGTAATGATGTTCGATATAGACCGTCAAGATAAACACGCAGGGGGTTCTGGTTGTGGGTGTTCGGCTAGTATACTTTGTGGATATTGGTTGCCTAAAATTCAATCGGGAGAGTTTAAAAACGTACTATTTATGTCTACAGGTGCATTAATGTCCCCTATGATGCTTCAACAGGGTGAAAGTATTCCAGCAATAACACACTTAATACACCTATCTCATGATACTTTTAAGGAGTGATTTACTATTATGGATTATATATGGGCTTTTATAATAGGTGGTATCATATGTGCAATAGGTCAACTATTAATAGATTATACTAAATTAACTCCAGCAAGAATACTAGTATCATATGTAGTTGCAGGAGTAATAATATCTGCATTTGGTTGGTACAAGCCTTTAGTGGATTTTGCAGGTGCTGGGGCTAGTGTTCCACTGTTGGGATTTGGTCACACATTAGCTGAAGGAGTTCGTAAATCTGTCGATAAAGATGGCTTTTTAGGTGTTCTTATGGGAGGTTTAACGTCAGCATCGGCAGGAATAACGGCATCTTTGCTATTTGGTCTATTGATGTCTTTAATATTTAAACCTAAAGATAAGTAAAAAATGTTATAAAAAAAACTCATCAAATATTTGATGAGTTTTTTATCTATTATTGTATTGATGGTATTAGTATGCTAATTGGAACTGCTTTTCTAATATTGGTAACAACTTTTTAGTAAAACAAGCCGTAAATATAGATAGTAAGAAATCTGGACCTATAAATGGTGTTACAAAGGCAGCTATTATAGCTTTAGCACCATATTCAACATGATTTACATAGTTTAAGATAAAATATCCATATATACAACCAAAAGAGTATACTATTATTAGATTAACCATAGTAGCACATATTAATCTTAATAGAGATGGATTTTCTTTAGCATGAGCAATCGCACCAGTTACATAAGCACCTATAGCAAATCCAATTAGATATCCGAAAGTAGTTTCAAATACATAATTAAATCCACCACCTTTTGTGAATATAGGCAATCCGAATAGACCCAGTAGCACATATAGAGCCACACTTAAACCACCTTTATTTTTTCCCAAGATTAGTCCAGCTAAACAAGTGAACACTATCTGTAAGGTGAATGGCACTATTGGTGTTGGAATCTTTATAAAAGCTCCCACTGCCGATAATGCTGTAAACATAGCAATTAATGTCATATCTCTAATTTGAAATTTACTTTTCATATATAATCGCTCCTTGAAGTATCTTTATTATGATGATATTATATCATAAGTTTTTAAATAAGTCAACCTATTTTTTAAAATTAGGTGACTAATAATATATAAAAATCGGAACGTTTAGACGTTCCGATTTTGTGCATATTTAAAAGATATATTATACTATTCTTCTTTGATGTACTTCCAACAACCTTTTAGATACTCACAACCAGAGTAGATAGTCAAAGCGACAGATATCCAAACTAAAACTTGAAGTATCACATAAGGCACACCGTTAGATAATCCTAATATGCAGTACATTAGAATGTATATTATCGATACCATAGTAAAGGCAGTCTTTAACTTTCCCGACATTCCAGCAGGGATAACCACTCCCTCACCACTAGCGATTAGTCTTAAACCAGATACCATAAATTCCCTAGAGGCTATAATAATCAAAGGAACGCAATTTATCAAGCCAACATCTGTAAAACAGGCTAATGCAGATATTACTAGAACTTTATCAGCTAGTGGGTCTAAGAACTTTCCGAAGTTTGTTACTAGATTATTCTTTCTAGCAATATAGCCATCTAAGAAGTCTGTAATAGATGCTACTGCAAAGAGTATCAAAGCGACTACATACCATTTCATAAGGAAAGCCCATACAAAGAATGGTACTAATATAACTCTCATTAGAGTTAGTTTATTAGGTAGATTTAATTTCATTCAGATACCACCATTCCACATAAATCATAGTCAATAATGTCAGTAACTTCAACCTTTACATACTGTCCAATGGATAGTTTATCGTCACTAGAGAAGAATATCTTACCATCAATATCGGGAGCATCAGCGGTAGTTCTGCCGAAGTAACATTCAGCCCATTTGTCGAAACCTTCAACTACGGTTTCTACGATGGTATTTAGTTTCTTTTCATTATTTTCTTCCATAAATAGTTCTTGTTGTTGCATGATTATTTCTGCTCTATGATTTTTAGTTTCCTCATCGAGTTGACCGTCCATTTCACCAGCAGGAGTACCTTCTTCTTGAGAGTATGGGAAACAACCTAACCTATCGAAGTGCATTTCCTTGACAAATTCGGCAAGTTGAGTAAACTGTTCTTCAGTTTCTTGAGGAAAACCAGTAATTAGAGTAGTTCTAATAGTTATATTAGGAATAACCTCTCTAATGTGATTAAATAACTCACGAAGTTTTTGTTCATTACCACCACGACGCATATTTTTTAATACAGTTTCATTACAGTGTTGAATAGGAATATCCATATACTTAACAATTTTATCTTCATTTGCTATGACGTTCAAGAGTTCGTCAGTAATCTTTTCAGGATAGCAATATAGAACTCTAATCCATTTGAGGTTATTAATTTTGCAGAGTTCTTTTAAAAGTTGAGGTAGTTTGTATTCTTTGTAGAGGTCGTAACCATAACGAGTAGTATCTTGAGCGATAACGATTAATTCAGTAACGCCGTTATCGGCTAACCAGTTAGCCTCTTTTAAGATATCTTCCATAGGAACACTTCTGTAGTTACCTCTAATATCTGGGATAGCACAGTAAGAGCATCTATTGGAGCAACCTTCAGCGATTTTTAAGTATGCAAAGAATGGTAAAGTACTGATAATTCTATTACCTGTTAATTGAAGTCTATACTTATCATCGAAAGTTACAATGTGTTGACCATGTAGAACCTTATCAATAACGTCAATAATATCTTCTTGATTGCCAATACCTAATACAGCATCTACTTCTGGGAACTCTTTAGCTAATTCTTCCTTGTAGCGTTCTACTAGACAACCAGTGACTATTATTTTTTTAATAGTTCCTTCTTGTTTTAGTTTAGCAATCTCTAAGATAGTTTCAATAGCTTCTTCTTTAGCCGATTGAATAAATCCACAAGTATTTACTACAGCCACATCGCTTTCGCCGTATTCTACTACGAGTTCGTAGCCATGTTTTCTAATTTTATCCAACATTCTTTCACTATCCACTAGATTTTTGCTACAACCTAGTGATACCATACAGACTTTAATTGCCATAATTTAAAAAATCCTTTCATTTCTTCTAACTATTACATACCCAAGCGATTTCTAATAGACTTATCTTCAATTGAGTATAGCTTTTCAACTGGAAGATTTTTAGAGTTTAACTTTCCAATTTTGCGTTGGTCATTCCATTTTCTAACTAATGGAGTTAAATCTTCAATTTTATATATTCCATTAGTTATTAAATCTTTTAAGATATCGCCTTTTAGACCTATTTGAATAGCCGTTCTGTTTAAGGCGTTACCATTTACATTTCTGTCGGTATCCCATTGACAGTATACAGACGTTTCTTTAAAGGCTTTTTCCCATTGAGAGCCATCATATATTTTAGTATCTGGTGAGGTTAGGACGGCTTTTTTAAGTAGTTCGTCAAAACTTTTTCTGTAGATATCCAAAGCCAATATGCACTCTTGATTTTTTTTAGTTCCCCAATTAGAACGATACATCAGCCATAAAAAAGATGGTTTTATCCAAGTCATGCGATTTAAGTTAAAACTATCGCCAAAGGTTTGTAGTTTAACTGCCTCATGGGCTATAGTCGGATTGTATGCCTGATATACTCTAATACATTGACTATCATACTTTGCAAATATTTCTTTGATGTATTTCAATAGGTTCACCTCATCAATCCAATACTTGATTAATTAAATCATAGGAATATCCTAAGCGTACTAGAGCGTTTTTGACTTTATTTAAGCCTTTGTCATCTACAAGATATCTTGAATACTTACTATTGATTAAATCTTCAAGGCGTTCCAGTTGAGTATCGTCGTAATAAGATACTACTTCCTCAGCCAAATCCTTATCTATACCTTTTAGAGTAAGTTCTCTAATGGCTCTATATGAGCCGTATTTTTTTACTAATATCAATCTTTCAGCAAGATTTTTAGCGTATCTGTTATCGTTGATAATTCCTAATTCAACCAATTTAGATAGTACATCTAAGCATATATCTTGTGGATAAGTTACCTCTAACTTTTCATAGAGTTGAATATAAGAATAGTCTTTATAATCTAGCAGATATAACGCTCTTTCTCTAGCTTTTCTAAGAGTATCGGCATATACCACTTGGTTTAATCTTTCAAGGGATATATCCATGTTAGAGGTCAATCCAAATTGGAGTATCGTTTCACTGTTTAAGTATATGCAGTCATAGTCCAAAAAAGATACTTCATAGGTACTACCCTTATACTTAACTATAGATTTTATTAACATAAAAAATCACCAAATATAGTTTTAGGCGTGGAAAAAATCACGCCTAAAATATCGAATAAATTAAAATTTATAATACTATTTAAGTTCATCTAAAGGTTTAAGAGGGTGAATCCAACCGAAAGTATCTTTAACCTTGCCCCATTGTATACCAGTCATGGTATCGTAGAGCATTTGAGATATAGGACCAATCTTATTATTATTAATTTCCATAACCTTGTCGCCCCACTTTAAGTGACCAACAGGTGAGATAACTGCAGCAGTACCAGTTCCGAAACATTCAGTAAGTTGACCGTTATCGAAAGCGTCTGCGACTTCTTGAATAGAAATTCTTCTTTCAGATACCTTATAACCCTTTGCCTTACATACTTCAATAGCAGATTTTCTAGTAATACCACTTAGTATAGAACCGTGTAGTGCAGGAGTAACAACTTCGCCATTTATAACAAAGAAGATATTCATAGCACCAACTTCTTCAATATACTTTTGTTCAACGCCGTCTAGCCATAGAACTTGAGAGTAGTTCTGCTTGTGAGCTTCATCTTGAGCAATTAAAGATGCTGCATAGTTACCACCAGTCTTAGTATAACCCATACCACCACGAACGGCTCTAACGTGTTTAGTTTCAACGTAGATATTTACAGGGTCTAAACCAGATGAGTAGTATAGACCAGATGGTGACATTATAATCATAAAGATATAATGGTCAGCAGGTTTAACGCCAAGGAATGGGTCATCAGCGATAATAAAAGGTCTAATGTATAAGGAAGTACCTTCAGTATGAGGAACCCAATCTTTATCGATATTAACAAGTGTATGTAATGCTTGTAAGCAATCTTGCTCATTAATTTGAGGTATAACCAATCTTTCATTAGAAACGTTTAAACGCTTGAAGTTTTCATCTGGGCGGAAAAATTGAATACTTCCGTCAGCAGTTCTGTAAGCCTTTAACCCCTCGAAAACTGTTTGACCGTAGTGCAAACACATAGATGATGGGTAGATAGATAAAGGTCCATAAGGTACTATTCTAGCATCGTGCCAACCCTTTCCAGTATCATAATCCATCATGAACATATGGTCGGTAAATATGTGACCAAAACCTAATTTACTTTCATCAGTTGGTTTTTGCTTTGGATTTTCAGTAAGTTGAATTTTTATTTCCATTTCAAATTCAGTCCTTTTTGATAAAATTTATTTAATTCCCAAAGGAATTTAACTATTTCAACTATAATTATATCACAATGATTTTAGTTTTTCAATAGGTTTAGTGTATTTTTTTATTGTGATTTTCAATATTTTTCAAAGTATTTCCAAATATAATTTTTACTTTTTGAATTATATTCAAAAGTTAGGGTATACTAATGTTATATATTGGTATGTGTTGAACTAAGGGGGATTTTTTTAATATGTATCAAGTTGCAATGCGTTCTTTGATAATATATACTGCCACAATGTTTGCTATTAGATTAATGGGTAGAAGACAAATAGGTGAACTACAACCATCAGAGTTTGCAGTTACAATAATAATATCTAACATAGCGACCATATCGATTGAAAATAGCGACATTCCTTTGATGTTTGGAATAATTCCCATGACTATAATAGTAGCAATAGATGTTTTTGTATCTTATATAGGCTTGAAAAATAGAACCTTTAGAAAGTTAATATCTGGTAAACCTAAAGTAATAATCAAAGATGGTAAAATAGACCAAGTTCAAATGCGTAAACTAAGATACACCATAGATGATATTATGGAATCTTTAAGAGGTGAAGGTATATTCGATTTAAATGAAGTTCAATTTGCTATAGTGGAAACTACTGGTAAGATATCGTTCTATCAAAAGTATGACAGTAGACCTGTTACTAACGGTGATTTAAATTTAAATAAGCAATCTATAGACCCTCCAAGTTTAATAATTAGCGATGGTGTACTATTAGATGTAGCATTGAACTCAATAAAGCGTTCAAAACAGTGGGTACTTAATACTTTAAAGGAAAAAAATCTTAATGTTAAAGATGTTTTTATCATGACAGTGGATTGTAATGGTAAAACTTTTATAGTAACTAAATCTTAAATGGGAGTGATTATTCTTGAATTTAAACGTTCCTTTTGAATATCAAAACGAAAAAATAAAGTCTAACTTAGAAAAAAATGTAGATACTCTAAAAAAACTATGTTCCAACTCAGTGGATTTATTGATAACTAAAGTTAAAGTTAGCAATATCGATTGTGCATTAATATCTACAGATGGAATGTTATCTACACAAACTGTTACTAATCTAATATTTTTGCCGTTAAATCAACTAAACCTACAAGATGTATCGTCTGTACAGTTATTAGATTACATCTACAATAATAAGTTGTTATCTACAGATACTAAGCAAGTCTTTGATTATGGTACTCTAATTAGAATGACAAACTCAGGTTTTGCAATCTTAATTGCTGATAATTGTAACTATGCTATAGCCTTTGGCGTTCAAGGATATAACACTAGAAGTATCAGTGAGCCATCTAATGAACAGAATATAATGGGTTCTCATGAGGGCTTTGTCGAAAATGTTAGAATAAATATGTCGTTAATTCGTAGAAGAATGAAATCTCCAACGCTGAAGTTTGAAATGGTTGTAAAAGGTTCTAAAAGCTATACCGATATTTTTATCTGTTATATGGTAGATAGAGTATCTAAAGAACTTTTAAACAGAATTAAAAAATCTTTAAAAAATATAGATGCCGAAACTATTCTATTAAGTGGATACGTTCAGCCATTTTTAGAAAGTCCAAAAGCTAGAATTTTCGACTCTGTTGGATATTCAGAACGTCCAGACGTAATATGTTCTAAGCTGGTAGAGGGCAGAGTTGCTATATTAATAGATGGTACTCCATTTGTACTGATAGTTCCAAAACTCTTAAACGATAGCTTTCAAACTATAGATGACTATTCAGGAAAACCTTTCTATGCTACCTTTATAAGATGGTTAAAATATGTATCATTTATATTAGCAATCATGTTACCTGCATTTTATGTAGCCATATCGTTGCACAACCCCGAACTTTTAAACAGAGAACTTTTGATACTATTAGCTCAATCGGAGGAAAATGCTCCGTTTTCCATACTTATAGAGGCTTTTGGAGTTCTGTTAGTATATGAAATCATAAAGGAGGCAGGTCTAAGATTGCCTAAAGCCGTAGGTGGTGCAGTAAGCATAGTTGCAGGATTAATCATTGGAGATTGTGCAGTAAGTTCAGGTTTGATTAGTAATCCGTTATTGACGGTATCGGCGATATCGGTAGTATGTGGATTTACTCTTCCAGACCTTGCTAGACAGATTTCCGTCCTTAGATTGTGCTACTTGGTAGTGGGTGGAATATTTGGTCTGTTTGGAATAGGTCTGCTAACTATGTTGACAATCTTTAATGCGTGTGATACTCAAGATTATGGTTTCCCATTTACATTCCCTTTGATACCTTTTAGTAAACAATGTATGCGTGACGTTGTTACTAGAGTATCTTTTAGAAAGATGCAATCAGGAAACTTCACAATAAACGATGCTAAGTTTAAAGATTAATCTTATTGGAGTGTTTTTGTTTTGAATATTATAAATAAACATCAACTATATGCAATGTTGATATCTATTAGACTACTTGAACATATATGTTCATTAGATATGTATTGTAGAAATCAAATGTTAGGGATACTTATATCGTTAGTATTTCAGTTTATAATGGTACTATTGATATTTCTATTTAATCATGAGGTTTCTATATTTCAAAAGATTAAAACCAATAGAATACTATCATATGTATATGTAATATATTTGGTAATCTATGGAGGAAAATCTTTAAATATGATTACTTCCATAGAAAATGTTATTCCAAAGACCATCGCAGGAGTGGTCTGTCTGTTGCTACTCGGAGCAACTTGTATATACTGTTCAAAGTTAGATTTCAAAGCTATATGCAGAAGTAGTATAGCAGTTAACTTTATAGTAATAATATCAATAGCGTTGATGATATACGGTATAACCTACAGTATGGATATCTCTAACACATCTAACTACAACGATAGATATAATATATTCTATTATGCAACTTCCGATTTTGCTAAAAATGTGGATTTAATATTCTTAATACTTTTAGTAGATACATCTTATAGTAAGAAACAGGCGTTTAAATATTTAGGCTTTAAACTATTAATCCTAGAGGGGATATCATTTATAGGCTTGTGTGTATTAGGAGGTACAAGTATAGTATCTAAGTATCCGTTTATAGATTTAGGAGCATACTCTCAACCGTTTGGCATACAACGTGCAGATGGCTTATATATATTGATATCTACACTAGTTACGGTATTAAATATATCGTTAGCACTGAACATCTCCAGTAGATTGCTACAAAACGTACTCGGCAAACACAAAGAGATACTTCTAACTATAGCTATGATAGTTACATCTTACTTTATAAATAGTTTTAATATGACTATAATATCTGCAATTATGATATTAATACTATCATGTATAATACCAACTATGTTAAACTTATCTGAGGATATGAAAAAGCAATCTAAGGGGGAATCCTAGGTGAAAAAGGTAGTATCGATAATAATATTAATTTTGATGGTTATAGGTTTGACAAACACATCACAAGAAGTTAGAGATAGAGCATTTATACAATCCATAAGTATACAATCGGATAGTAATAATGTATATACGTCTGTTAAGTTGTACGGCGATACGAATATCTACAAAGGCATAGGCAATGATATAGAAACATCTTTGCAGAGTGCAGAAACTAGACAAGGCAAAGTATTCTTTAGTGGTCATACTGAAATGATAATCTTTCAAGAGGATAGCTTTTCAAACGATATCTTAAAGTATATAGTTAAGTATAAGAAGATATCTCCAAAGTGTTCAGTAGTTGTATCTAGTGGCGAAGTACTAGATACCGAAACGGCTTATAGTATTCTTGAAACCTACGACAGACTAAATGAAGTTAATATAACTACTGCATCGGATATAGTAAAAGAATTAAACTCTAAAAAATCGATAGAAGTTCCATATATAAATAAAGATTTAACTTATAGTACCATAAAGCTATCCAACTTTTGTTGATATGTTACAAATAACATCTAATAATTTTGTGATATCCTACAAACTTTAATTTTTGTTGTAACAAAATAGGTCTTTCGGGAGTATATATATTAGAAAGAGTTAATATCCAAGAAACAAGAACCAAACCATCAGTGCAATTCTTAGATATATAATAATTCTTTTGTACAGTTGTTAGCTAATCAAATCCGTGCGACTGTTAAAATAGGCTTGGTTTAGAACAGATAATGTTCTACCATAACAAAAAAAAATCCCCCAAAGTTCTCTATTTGTTTCGTCAGCAAGTAGAGAACTTTTCATATAGTAAAAATATTCAATATATATTTGATTTTTTCTAAATCTATGATATAATATAACTTAGCAACTTAATTAGAAAAGGATAGGTTATTTTATGAATAAGTATAAAAAACTGGCATTTAACACCTTAATATTTACAATAGGTTCATTTGGTTCTAAAATATTAAGTTTTTTGCTAACTAGATTATATGCCGAAAAAATGACTAAAGCTGAATTTTCAACGGCTGATTTGATTGCTCAAACGGCTAACTTGTTAATTCCAATAGCCACTTTAAGTATCACCGAGGGAGTTATTAGGTTCGGTTTGGATAGGGACTTCGATAAAAAACAAGTATATACTACTGGATTTTTAACTACTTGTGCAGGTTTATTACTATTGTTTGTACTATCGCCAGTAATTCACATGATACCCGATATAAGTCAATATACACTTCTATTAATGATATACATGGTTACATCTAGTTTTAGAATGTTAAATCAGTATTTTGTGCGTTCCAGAGGTTTAGTCAAGTTATTCTCAGCAGATGGTATAATAACCACGTTCTTAATGTTGACGTTTAACATAGTGTTCTTAGCCATATTAGATATGGGTGTAACTGGATATATACTATCCATAATACTATCCGATGCTTTATCATCAGTGTTTATGTGTTTAGTCGCTGATAACTTAAAGTATGTACAAATTCGTGGATTGGAAAAAAATGTGTTATCCACAATGGTACGTTATTCCATACCATTGATACCTACATACATTCTTTGGTGGATTGTGGGTCTTTCTGATAGATACTTTATAATCCACATGGTTAGCAAAGATGCTAACGGTTTATATACTATGGCTAATAAGATACCATCATTGATAAATATAGTATCTACAATATTTTTCCAAGCGTGGCAGATGTCTGCTATTACTGAATATAAATCCGAGGGTGCTAGGAACTTCTACACTAAAGTATTTGACGCTTATCAATCTATTATGGTTATAGCCTCTGCAGGAATCTTATTGTTTTTAAATCCTATAATGAGAATTGTAGTCGGAAAAACAGACTTCTATGATGGCTATGTATACATTCCACTATTGATAGTAGCCGTATTATGTTGTTGTCTATGTCAATTTTTAAGCAGTATATATTCAGCATCTAAGAACACTAAGAACTCCTTATGGACTAGTCTAATCGCTGCAGTAGTAAACATAGCTTTGAACTTTATATTAATACCTAAGTTACAAGTTCAAGGAGCTTGTATAGCTACACTATTAGCATATGGCTCATGTTTCATAGTAAGAGTAATAGATACTAGAAGGTTTATAAAGTTTAGATTTAATGTATTAAAGTTTATAATAAATATATCCTTATTGTTAGTAATGGGAGCTACTGTAATCTTAGATTATAACCATCTAGTAGTGTGGTTGACTTGTGGATTTATAATAATAGTACTTCATAACTACGCATCTATTATGGATACTTTGAATCAATTCATACGCAAAAAGAAAAGAACTTAATACACATAAAAAAGAACTCCATATATTATGGAGTTCTTTAACATATAGGTTTTTTAGTTATTAAAGATATTCTTTTTTAGTAAAAGTAAATCCATAGAAGATATTACACCATCAGAATTAACATCGTACTTTGAATTATATACATCTTTTTTACTAGAGGATAGATGGTTTTTTATAGTTAAAAAGTCCATGATATCTATAGAACCATCACTATTTACATCTAGTGAAAGAGTATTGTTAAAGTTTAAATTTAATGAGTTAAATATATCTGTACCATCTATGGTTACTAGATTGTCAACGTCTGTAGCAGAAGTTTTTATTGAAGTAATAAAGTTATCTTCATTATTTAGATACAATCCATACATATTACAGCCTGTATATTGAGTATCTTGCAAAGAAAATACAACCTTTGAAGTATCTGAGTCGTCTATACATCTAGCATATATATTTCTGTTATCGTTGTAGAATACAAAGCCATCTTTTATAATAACAGATGTGTAAGTTCTAGCACCACCTTCATTTACGCCCCACGCAGAACGTGGAATATTAAACATAACAGTAGAAGTGTTATCTAAAACGTTTAATTTTACAAAGTTGTCGTTATCATCTAGGAAGTAAATATTACCTTGATAGTATTGTGCTTGAGTTTTAGCATCTTTCCAGATATAGTTATCATACTTAGTGGAAGTACATTCATAAGGAGTTTGCCAATCGTAGTGGTTTTGATTTTTAATTTCAGTATCGCTAACTAATACGCACTTATGATAAGCATTTCCAAGGATATCGGGTAGAGGGTCGTCCCAAGTGGTATCAACATGATACCATTGTCCATCTACTTGAACTATATTCCAAGAGTGGTTCATATTGATACTATTTGCCAATTCACAAGGTATACCTAGATAGTTCATAGCATATTTAAATCCTAGAGCGTACGCACTACACGAACCCGATTTATATTCAAACAATCCGTAAGCACGGTTATATGGAGTATTTTCATTATACTTAAATTCAGTTTCAAAGTAATCGTGGACTAAAAGAATTTTTTCCACTGTAGAAGATACTTCATTCACATGAGATTTTTCTAACATAGTATTAAAACTATCATTGAACTTTTGTTTAAAAGTATTAGCCTCCTCAACGGTAGATACATTATAAGCTACTATTAAACGTTTAGCAAAGCCATTAGCATCTCTTTTGCATACAAACGTGTAAGTAGGATTTCCATTAGCATCTAGTATTACGTTTCCGTTGGAGTCCGTATATATAGGTTCGGTGATGTAATCGTACATAGGATTATCTTCTAAAAATGGATATATACAAGCCATAACTTCTGAAGATGTAACGCCCATACCTACGAAACTTATAGAAGTTTGCAAGGTATCGAAGCCATTTTGTAGAGTTTTATATATAAGTTCCTTATTATCAGTAGAAACCTCATCGGCACATACTGGAATTTGAGCCTCTTGATTGAGTATCTTGTTATTAATAAAATCAGTTTGTGTATTGCTCATACTTGCCAAAAATAGAGTAAATATCAACGATGTGGATACTGCATTACACAACTGTTTTGAAATTTTCATATAAAAACCTCCTTTCTGAATATGTTAAACGTTTTCTTAAAATATATTATAACATTAAAAATAGAAGGTGTCAACGGCTAAAAGTTAGGGATTTCCTTAAAAAGTGTAAATATTTGACCTGTATTTTTATGCACATTATCCAAACAGAAGAATTTTGTATATAATATTGTATTAGAAAAGTCTAACACAAAAGTAGTTTTTATGTTGACAAAATCAACTCATACTGATAGAATATAATAGTAACGATTTATAATCTATAATTAGGAATACTATGGTATTCTTAAAAATCGTACTAGGCCGATTATTAAGGGAGTATGTATAGATAATGTTTAAACAGCTTAAAGAAGATATTAACTTAATTAAAGAACGTGACCCCGCTGCTAGAAATACTTTTGAAATTTTAGTAACGTATTCGGGATTACACGCAGTTTGGTACTATAGGCTATCACATTTTTTTTATAAGCATAGTATGTTTACCGTTGCTAGAATGATTTCACAATGGGCTAGGTTCTGGACTGGAATTGAAATCCACCCAGGAGCTACCATAGGTAAAGGTTTGTTTATAGACCATGGTATGGGTGTAGTCATTGGTGAAACGGCTGAAATTGGTGATAATTGTCTATTATATCAAGGGGTAACTTTGGGAGGTACTGGTAAAGATAAGGGCAAACGTCACCCAACTTTAGGCGATAATGTTATGGTTGGAGCAGGTGCTAAAGTATTAGGACCTTTTAAAGTTGGAAACAATGTCAAAATAGCTGCCAATGCTGTAGTTTTAGAGGCTATTCCAGATAATAGTACTGCCGTAGGCGTTCCAGCTAGGATAGTTAAACTAAATGGTGTGAAAATTAATCCTAAAGATAATATTTGTGACCAAATTCATATTCCAGACCCTGTTTCTCAAGAGATGTGTCAACTTCATAAGCAAGTGCAAAAACTAAAAAAAGAGTTGAATGCTTGTGAAAGGGCAATTACTAAATATAATCTAGACTATAACAAGGATAATCAAAATTAAAACTATGGAGGTTTTTTGTATATGAAAATCTACAATACTATGACTAGACAGAAAGAAGAATTAAAACCTATTACCAATGGTATAGTAAATATATATGCTTGTGGTCCTACAGTATATAACTATATTCATATTGGAAACGCTAGACCTATATGTTCTTTTGATGTTCTAAGAAGGTATCTAACATTTAGAGGATATAAAGTAAAGTATGTTCAAAACTTTACCGACGTTGATGATAAGATTATCAAAAAAGCTAATGAAGAGGGCGTATCTGCTTTAGAGATATCTGAAAAGTATATCGCTGAGTATAAGAAAGATGCTCATGGTTTAAACGTAATGGACGCAGACGTTCACCCTAAGGTTACCGAAAGTATGGATATTATTATAGATATAGTAAAAACTTTAGTAGATAAAGGCTTTGCTTATGAAAGTAACGGCGATGTGTACTTTAGAACTACTAAGTTTAAAGAGTATGGAAAACTATCCCATATGCCTATTGAGGACCTTCAAGCAGGTGCTAGAATAGATATCAGTGAACACAAAGAAAATCCATTAGACTTTGCAGTCTGGAAGTCTGCTAAACCTAATGAACCTTATTGGGATTCTCCTTGGGGAAAGGGTCGTCCAGGTTGGCATATTGAATGTTCTGCAATGTCAAGATACTATATCGGGGATACTTTAGATATCCATTGTGGTGGTCAAGATTTAATCTTCCCACATCACGAAAACGAAATTGCTCAAAGTGAGTGTGCTACTGGAAAGACTCTAGCAAACTATTGGATGCACAATGGATACATCAATGTAGATAACGTTAAAATGAGTAAGTCTTTAGGTAACTTTTTCACCGTTCGTGACGTTGCCGAAAAGTACGGCTATGAGATTATTCGTTATATGATGGTTCAAGCACACTATAGAAGTCCAATTAACTACTGCAAGGATTTATTAGATGCTTGTAAGTCATCACTTGAAAGACTATACAACTGTCGTGATACTCTAGACAGAGCAATAGCTAATGCTAAGTCTGGAACGGTTACTCCAGAGGCTGAAAACATCTTTAAAACTCGTAAAGAGCAGTTTATAAATGCCATGGAAGATGATTTAAATACTGCTGATGCTATATCTTATATATTCGAGTTGGTTAGAGATTTAAATACTATGTCTGCTAATGCTGAAACATCTAAGGAGCAACTACAAAAGGGTGCAGAACTTTTCGATACTCTAACAGATATCTTAGGTATAGTGTATAATCGTAAAAAGCAAGACGAAATCCCTCAAGAAATTTTAGATTTGGCTGAACAAAGAAAGTTGGCTAGAAAAGATAAAAACTTCGCTCTTGCTGATGAACTAAGAAATAAAATCTCTGAGTTAGGCTATGTTATAGAAGAAACACGTCAAGGTACTAAGATTACTAAAAAATAATCTTTAGTGAAATGTGTAGTTCAGACGTTTAATTTTAATCATAAAGCAATCCGCACCTATTAAAACGGGTGCGGATATTGGTTATTATATGTATGTGTACATTTTAAAAATTGTGTATAAGAAAGGATTAATCTGTTATGAGTAAAAAAGAATATCAACCTACAAGTAAAATGAGTAAACGTATGAAAAATATGTTTAAACTTATGTGTGTCGCATTGATGGTCGCAGCTTTGTTATACTTAATAAATACTATATTTTTCACATCGTCATCTACTAAAATAGATATGAAAGATGTACAACTTACTCAATTAGATGCCCTACAAGATAATCTTAATGAGGGCGACCCTATAGCCATAATAACTACTAACTTAGGCGAAATTAGAGCAGTATTATATCCAAAGGAAGCTCCTAACACTGTTCAAAGTTTTATAGACCTCGCTAATAGTGGATATTATGATAATACTTACATCTTTAGGGTTCAAGAAGATACTTACTTTGCAGGTGGTTCTTACGATAAGGAAGGTAATTTGAATGAACAAACATTCTCAGAAGAAACTGAAACTATAAAAAAGGAAGTCACATCTAATTTGTGGCCTTTTAAAGGAGCATTTTGCTCATTAAGTTCTAAAAAGAACTGTTCGGGTAGCAGATTTATGGTCTTAGACTCCATAACTTTCGATGATGAAACTAAAAAACAACTCTTAGCAACCGACGATGATACACGTCTTGCAGATGCTTTTATCCAATATGGAGGTATACCTAACTTTTCACAACAGATGACAATATTTGCTCAAACGTATCAAGGTTTTGACGTTATAGATAAAATATGTTCTCAAGAAGTTGAAGACGAAGATACACTAACTCCTACTGGCGATATAATAATAGAAAAGATTGAAATTTCAACATATCATAAAGATAGTGCTATCGGTGAAAGCTAAAGTAGTAGAATTTTGCATTTTAAATTATTCCAAATTCTACCTAATATTACAGGGTTTAAATAAAATATTTAAAATTTAATTTCAAATCAAAAATTTGCTTTACAAATCAACATTGATATTGTATAATTAGTGTATAAGTAGATTTTATTTTTAAGTTTAATATTCTTAAATATAAAGTTTATTATACTATAACTCTATAATGGGGTTATAATAATATTATTATTGCAGAGGTATTATATCTATGTTTTTTAAAAAGATTGCAATTTTAGTTTCATTACTAATATTTTCGTTATGTGGCTGTAATAACTTACCAGCCAATAAGGATAACTCAATTGACAGTTCAAGTTCAGAAAGTTCTACAATAAACGAAGAAACTTCAGATGTTACTGTTGCTTCTAATGATGATATCGCCGAAGATGTCGAAATTTTAAACTTTAAACAACCAGAAGTTGGCGAGGAAATTGCTGTTATATCGGTTAAGGATTACGGTACTATTAAAATTAAACTATTTGAAGATGAATGTCCTAAAGGCGTTGAAAACTTCAAAAGACTTATTTCCGAAAAAGATTACTATAATAACGTGATATTCCATCGTGTAATTAAAGACTTCGTTATACAAGCAGGTGACCCTAATGGTAATGGTACTGGTGGTGAAAGTATCTGGGGTGATGGCTTTGAACGTGAGTTCAATAGTGGATTGCGTCACTTTGCAGGTGCAGTAGCATATGCCACTAACTCGGTTGACCATTTAAATAAGAGCCAATTTTATATAGTTTCTCAAAATAATGGATACGACTTCAACGATAGCTATTTTAATATGATAGAGGATTCTTATAATACCACTTTTCCTAAAAACGTTAGAGAAAAGTATCAAGAAGTTGGAGGAACTCCATTTTTAGATGATAACTATGAGGTATTCGGTCAAGTATTCGACGGTATGGACGTAGTACTTGCTATCTCTGAAACCGAAACCGATAACAATGACAAACCTTATGACGATATTGTCATCGAAAGTGCTACTATTGAAGAATATGATGGTTCACCTATTATGAATGGTATTGGTTCTTCACACTAATATAAGTTTTATGTAACATAAGTTATAGTTACATATATATTTTAAGATGTACGCAAATATAATCTATTAAGAACAGATTATATCTGTTCTTAATAGCGAATAATAAAAGTATAAAATTTGCGTTAAATATTATAATGTGTATATACATTATGGAGTATTTATAAAAAATCACTTATAGTATAAATGATGTATTTTTATAAGTACCTCAAAAAAATATTTGCCCATTATTTTGGCTTATTTAAGATGTATTTCTTACTTAGTCAAATATACTTTAAACATTTTATCGATATAAACTATAATAATTTTAAGGAGAGAGGTCTTTTGGATAAATTTGTTATAAACGGTGGGGTTCGTTTAAGTGGTGAAGTAACTGTAAGTGGTGCTAAAAATGCCGTAGTTGCGATACTCCCTGCTACTATACTTAGCGATGGAGTATGTACTATTAGCAACGTTCCAGAAATTAGTGATGTTGCTATATGTATTCAAATTTTAAAACATTTGGGAGCAGATGTTAAACAATCTGGTGATAAGTACATTATAGATGCTACTAACATATCTAAACATGAAGTTCCTTATGAACTTGCTAATCGTATGAGAGCATCATACTATTTCCTAGGGGCATTGCTAGGAAAGTATAATGTTGCTCAAGTTCCACGTCCAGGTGGTTGTCATTTAGGTGATAGACCTATAGACCAACATCTACACGCATTTAAAGTCTTAGGTGCAGAATGTGACTTAGTTGCTGGGGGAGATATCTTCTGTAAAGCAGATAGATTAGTGGGTTCTACTATCGATTTCGATTTAGTATCAGTAGGTTCTACAATAAATGCTATACTTGCTAGTGTTAGAGCAGAAGGAACTACCATCATAGAAAATCCTGCAAAAGAGCCTCATATAGTAGACCTTGCTAACTTTTTAAATAGCATGGGAGCTAATATATCTGGTGCGGGTACGGATAGAATTAAGATTAAAGGTGTATCTAAACTAAATGGCGTTGAGTACTCTATAATACCTGACCAAATTGAAGCAGGTACTTATATGGTCGCTGCGGCTGCTACTAAAGGTGATGTTCTAATTAAGAACGTTATTCCTGCACATCTTGAGCCTATGACTTTAAAACTTAGAAACATGGGTGTTCATGTTGAAGAGTTTGACGACTCCGTTAGGGTTTGGGCTGATGAAAATACTCAACTTAAAAGCGTGGATATTAAAACTAGACCTTACCCTGGTTTCCCTACAGATATGCAACCTCAATTTGCAGTGCTATGCACTCTAGCTAATGGAGATAGTAACGTTACTGAAGGAATTTGGGACAATCGTTTTCGTTATGTAGACGAACTTCGTCGCATGGGTGCAGATATAAAGGTTACTGCTAAGACGGCATCTATTAAGGGAAATTCCAAACTTTTAGGAGCTCCTGTACAGGCTTGTGATTTACGAGCTGGTGCAGCACTAATTCTAGCGGGTTTGGTTGCTACTGGTGAAACTTCTATTTCGGAGATACATCACATTGAACGTGGTTACGAACGTATGGACGAAAAACTTCGTTCTTTAGGAGCAAACATAGTAAAAAAAAACTCTTGATTGCATAGCAGTTTAGAATAATATCTTAAAAGGGCGAAAGTATTCGCCCTATTTTTTTGAAAGGATTTAATCTTATGCTTAGAACTTGTAAACAATGTGGAGAAACTTTCAATTTAACACAATCGGAAATAGATTTTTATAATGGAAAAGGCTTACAACTTCCAAAACGTTGCGAAAGTTGTAGAAATGCTAATAAGAAGAAAAATAGTTCAAAACAGCAAGACTATCAAGTAAGATATCAACCTGAAAAGAGTAGTAGTTCAAAAAGTACTTCCGTACCAATTAAAATGATTATCTTATTGATAATATTAGTAGTATATGGTTTAGTTCAACTTGTTACATACACAAATAATACTGATACGAATAGTTCAAGCAGTGTAGAATACTCTAGCATTAGTCAAACTGTTACTACGTCGCAACAGAACGCCATCGATAACACTAGCAATACGGAACTAGTCACGACTATTCAAGATACCTCAGCAACTCAAGATATAACTACCGTTGAAGAAACTACTACTATCTTAGAAACGACATCTATTGAAGATGGCTACGTTAGATACTACTTTAGAAATAATGATAGATTAATTCAACACTATGAAAAGCATGGCATAGAGATGGGTTTTGCATCTGCTGAAGATTATGAAAAGTCTGCTAGTGATGTTATAAACAATCCAAACTCTCTACACAAACTAGAAGCAGAAGATAATGACGATGTGTATTATCTTGAAAGTACTGGCGAATTTGTAATACTATCTACTGATGGCTACATTAGAACCTATTACTATGCCGATTTGGATTACTTCAACAGACAATAGGAGGTCTTTTTATGAATATAAAGTTAGTGGTTATAGGAAAGTTAAAAGAAAAATATCTTCGTGATGGTTGCGATGAGTATATTAAAAGGTTATCCAAATTTTGCAACCTTAAAATAGTGGAACTAGATGAGTATAAACTTCCAGATAAACCTAGTCAAAAAGATATCGACAACGCTTTGATTATCGAAAGTAAAAACATTCTAAAGCATTGTGAGGGATATATAATCTCAATGTGTATAGAGGGGAATCAAGTTAGTAGCGAGGACTTAGCTAAAAAGTTTGAAACGGTTACTCTTAACGGATACGGAACTATAACCTTTATTATTGGAAGTTCGTTCGGTTTGGACAGTTCTGTTAAAAGTAAATCCGATTTTAAACTATCCATGTCAAAGATGACTTTTACGCATCAAATTGCTAGAATGTTACTTCTTGAACAGATTTATCGAGCATTTCAAATCAACACTAATGGGAAGTATCATAAATAGCACTTAAAGATTTTTTAGTTTACAAATATTAGAAAATCAATCCATAATATACAAGAATGTAAAAATAACCGTTTTTTGAAAAAAACATCTTGAAAAGTGTGTAAAAGTATGATACAATATTTTCATAGGCTAAAACTAACACACTTGGTTAGTTGCCATGTAATGAATATTTATCACAAAAAAGGAGAATTTGTCCAATGAGAAAATTTGGTCACTTTGATGATGTCAATAAGGAGTATGTTATTACTACACCACAAACTCCATATCCATGGATTAACTATCTTGGTACTCAAGATTTCTTTTCACTAATATCCAACACTGCAGGTGGATATCACTTCTACAAAGACGCTAGACTTAGAAGAATTACACGTTATCGTTACAACAACGTTCCTGTTGATATGGGCGGTAGATACTTCTATATAAATGATAATGGTACTATATGGTCACCATCATGGTCACCAGCTAAGACTGACTTAGATGCTTATGAGTGTCGTCATGGTATGGGTTACACTATCATTACTGGTAAAAAGAATGACTTATCTGCAAGTATTACATTCTTTGTACCAAAGGATTATAAGGGTGAAATCCAAAAGGTTACACTAAAGAATGAAGGTTCTACTACTAAGACTTTCAAGTTATTCTCATTTATAGAATGGTGTCTATGGAATGCTCAAGATGATAGCACTAACTTCCAAAGAAACTTCAATACTGGCGAAGTAGAAGTAGAAGGTTCTACACTATTCCACAAGACTGAATATAAGGAAAGAAGAAATCACTATGCGTTCTATACAGTAAATACTGAGATTGCTGGTTTCGATGCAGATAGAGAAAGTTTCATGGGCTTATACAATGGTTTTGAAGCTCCTCAAGCTGTTGTAGATGGAAAGTCTACTAATACTGGTGCAGATGGTTGGTCACCAATCGCATCTCACTCTGTAGAAGTTACTCTACAAGCTGGTGAAAGCAAGGATTTAATCTTTATTTTAGGTTACGTTGAAAATCCTGTTGATGAAAAGTTCAATGCTGATGGTTCTATGAACAAGTCTAAGGCTTATGAAATGATTGAACAGTTCAACACTACTGAAAAGGTTGACAAGGCTTTTGCTGATAACAAGAAGATGTGGGACGAACTACTATCTAAGTACAACGTAAACACTCCAGATGATAAGATGAACAGAATGGTAAACATTTGGAACCAATATCAATGTATGGTTACATTTAATATGTCACGTTCTGCATCATACTTTGAGAGTGGTATCGGTAGAGGTATGGGCTTTAGAGATAGTAACCAAGACTTATTAGGTTTTGTACATCAAATTCCAGATAGAGCTAGAGAAAGAATTATCGATTTAGCATCTACTCAACTAGAAGATGGTGGTTGTTATCACCAATATCAACCATTAACTAAGAAGGGTAATAACGAAATCGGTGGTGACTTCTCCGACGACCCACTATGGATGATTTTATCTGTTGGTGCGTATATCAAGGAAACTGGTGACTACGATATCCTAAAGGAAATGGTTCCTTACGATAACGATGAAAGCAAGGCTCAAACTTTAATGCATCACTTAAAGCAGAGTTTCTATCATGTAGTAGAAAACGTTGGCCCTCACGGACTACCTTTAGCAATGAGAGCTGACTGGAACGACTGTATCAACCTAAGTTGTTTCTCATCTGAACCAGGTGAAAGTTTCCAAACTTCAACATCACCAAAGTATGGCGATGACAAGTATAGTAAGGTTGCTGAAAGTTTAATGGTAGCAGGTCTATTCACATATGCAGGACCATCTTACGTTGAACTTTGTAAGCACACTGGCGATGTTGCTGAGGCTGAAAAGGCTCAAGCTGAAATCGACAAGATGAAGAAGAACATCATGGAATACGGTTGGGACGGCGAATGGTTCTTACGTGCTTATGATGACTTTGGTAAGAAGATGGGTTCTCACGAATGTGAAGAAGGTAAAATCTTTATTGAACCTCAAGGCTTTATGGTTATGTCTGAAGTTGGTAAGGAACAAGGTGCAGATATCAAGGCTCTTAATAGCGTAGATAAGTACTTAAATAGTGAACATGGTCTAGTATTAAATAACCCTGCATTTACTAAGTACTATATTGAATACGGTGAAATCTCCACATATCCAGCAGGATATAAGGAAAACGCTGGTATATTCTGTCACAATAACGCTTGGATTATCTGTGCTGAGGCTTATGCTGGTCGTGGCGATAAGGCTTTTGAATACTATTCAAAGATTGCTCCTGCTTACAGAGAAGCTAAGTACTCCGACCTACATAGAACTGAACCTTATGTATACGCTCAAATGATTGCAGGTAAAGATGCTAAGCGTCATGGTGAGGCTAAGAACTCATGGTTGACTGGTACTGCTGCTTGGAACTTTGTAGCTGTATCACAATACATTTTAGGTATTTCTCCAGATTGGGACGGCTTAAAGGTTGACCCATCTATACCACACGAATGGGACGGCTTTACTGCTAGTAGACAATATCGTGGTGCAACTTATGATATCACTGTTAGCAACCCTGACCACGTTTGCAAGGGTGTTAAATCCGTTACTGTAGATGGTAATGCTATTGATGGCAACGTTCTACCTACTTTCACTGATGGTACTCATAAAGTTGAAGTAGTTATGGGCTAATCTATAACAATAGATGTTTTAAATATACAAACTCCACTTGAGTAATCAAGTGGAGTTTTTTATATACATTAAAAAAGAGTTCTACTAATAGTAAAACTCCTTGAACATTTTCTTTTGGCATTGAACCTATCCAAGTTTTGGTAAATGTACAACCCTTATAAAGCTCAGTCATGCACTGTTTCTTGGAACATCACACGCATCATCACTTTACAGACTGCTACGACTATTAAGTTTACGTCAATCTGATAGATAACTCTTGTTATCTGCATAACAGCATTTTTGGTCTGTTTCTGTTATTTATTATACTATATAGCATGAGAAAAATCAAGTTTTTTTGTAAAGATTATGTTATAGCAAATCTAATAGATTTTATAATATAATATCCATGTAAACATACGATAAATTGTTAGTTATATTTTTGATATTCTATTGACATACCTAAATTTTAAATATACAATATAATCATAGTACGGATAAACGAAAGGAGTTTTTTATATGAATTTTAAAAAAAGTTGGCTTTTTTGTTTGCACTCCTATGGCGTTTACTCAGCACGGTGATATTTCGGCTGAAGAACTTATAACAGGAGATAGCAACATTACAGTTTTATATTCAATGAAGATACTCTTACTATAACTAAGTATATCGGTGATGACTTAGAAGTAACTATTCCAACTGAGATTAACGGCAAAAAAGTTAGAGGTATAGGCAATAAGGCATTTAATGGTAATATATATATCAAAAGAGTAATAATATCTAATACAGTGATATCTATAGAGGGTGCTACGTTCAATCTTACTGGAAACGGTGCTTTTGGCAAGTGTATAGCCTTAAAAGAAGTGGTTTTTGAAGAGGGTTCTAACATTTCGGTTATAGGTTGCAGAGCTTTTGATAGTTGTTCTAGTCTTGAAAAGATTACTATTCCTGATAGCCTTACTACCATAGAAAAGTATGCTTTTAATAATTGTAGCACTCTAAAGAGTATGACAATTCCTAAGAATGTCACATTTATTGGTGAGCAGTCTATTGGATATCAAGATGGCAATAAAATCAATGACTTTGTAATATATGGTGAAAATAGTTCTCAAGCTGAGATTTACGCTCAAGATAATGGTTTCTACTTTAACGATATGCCAGTAAGTGTCAAAGGCGATTTAACTAATGATGGCAAAGTTAATTCGGCTGACTTATTAAAGTTGAAAAAATATCTATTAGGTTTAATAGATACTTTAGATTAAATATCTTATAATATGTAATATATCTTTTCCTTGATATACTTTGATATATTAAGGTTTTTTTTATCTAAAAAATAACTCTTTCAATACTTGATAAGTAATCTATAATATGTTATAATTATGAATGTAGATTTTTTAAGGAGTGATTTCTTACGAAACGTTTAAACTTGTTGACTATACTTGTAAGTATGGTCATGTTTCTTAGTGGCTGTAACGTTTGGACTGGTGGCGTAGATACGTTATTAAGTCCACCAAAGCTATCCAAACAGCAACAGGAAATATATCAAGCGTTGACAAACTCCATAGATACTAAAATAAGTTTAAAATATCCAAAATCGGGAGATTATCTTTCAGCATTTATAGTAGCAAACTTCGATGACGAACCTACCGAAGAAGCTATGGTGTTCTATGAAAAAACTGGTATTACTGCAGATGAAACTTCTTTAAGAATTAACGTTCTTGACCAAGAAGATGGCGTTTGGAAATCGGTATTAGATAGAAGTGCCGATGGTTCTGAGATTGAAACTGTAATAGTATCTAAGTTAGGCGAAAGCGATAAGATTAGCATAATAGTAGGTTACAGTATGCTACAAGGTGAAAAACAGTTAGATGTGTATAACTATTCAAGAAGTGATTCTGAAAGTACTTTGGAAGAAAATCTATCTGATACCTATTCCGTTATGAGCGTGGAAGATTTGGACAATGACGGCTATAACGAACTATTTTTAGTTACTGGAAATACAGTATCATCTTATGCAGAGGCTAAAGTCCTAAAGTTGGATAGCAATGAACAGTATAATCTAACTAGAGTGGCTATGGATTCTAATACTACTGATTACGTTCAGTGCTTATACAGTGTAGATGAAACTTCTAAAAATATATTTGTCGATAGCGTTCTTGGAACGGGTACTATTGAAACTGAAATTTTAAGTTTAAATCCTAATGACTATAGATTGAATAATGTTAGTTCTTATGAAAAAGTATTATCGGTTAGTACGGTTAGACCATCTGGATACGTTTCTTGTGACATAGATGGCGATGGTATAGTGGAAATTCCAACTATAACCACGTTCACTGGCTATGAAAATCTTCCAGATACTGAACAACTTAAAATGACTAAATGGTTGACATATCAAAATAAATCTTTAGTGGTAAAGTACTACGGCTATTATAGTATTAATGATGCTTATTTCTTTTCACTTCCAGAACGTTGGAAAGACAACGTTACTATCAAACTAGATAATAACAGAAATGATGTCGTATTTTATGAGTATAATGAAAATCTTGATAGCAGTACTAAAGAACTATTAAGATTGACTGTCAGCAATGAAGATAATAGCGAACTTATTCAAAAGAATGGATATCAGCTTATGCACGTTAATAATGGTAGCTATTATTTTGCTAAAATTTCCAAGAATATTAATTCTAATTTAGAGATATCTTTAGCTGAAGTTCTGTTCAATTTGAAATTTTGTTCATGATGTGATGTTTCTTAAAGGAGTGTAATTATTTATATGAAAAGAATTCTTGTGTGTGAGGACGAAGATGTTATTCGTGACTTTGTCGTTATAAATCTAAAACGTGCAGGTTACGATGTCGTAGATGTAAATTGTGGCGAAGAGGCTCTAAAAGTTTTTGAAAGCGAACATGGTAACTTTGATATCGCCCTATTAGATATCATGATGCCAGGTATTGATGGCTTTACTGTTTGTAAGCGTCTTAGAGAGAAAAGTTCCACATTAGGTATAATTATGTTATCAGCAAAAACTCAAGAGATGGACAAGGTTAGTGGTCTTATGATTGGTGCAGATGATTATATTACTAAACCTTTTTCGCCATCTGAGTTAAATGCTCGTGTAGATGCCATCTATAGACGTGTTTGCATGAGTTTTATTAAAGATGAGGTATCACCTATAATAGAAAGTGGTCCATTTAAGTTAAATCTAAAGAGTAGAACCGTAACTAAAAATGATGTCCTTATAGATTTAACTCAAGTAGAGTATCAAATTTTAGAGTACTTCATGAATAATAAAAATACTGCCCTTGATAGAACTAGTATATTAAATCATATTTGGGGCGAAACTTACTTTGGTGACGATAAAATTGTGGACGTTAATATTAGACGTATTAGAATAAAAATAGAAGATGAACCATCTAATCCGCAATATATAATAACTATATGGGGTTATGGCTATAAATGGAATGATAAAAATTAATGTATATACATCTTGTTAGGAGGGATATTTACGGCTAACAGAAGTATTACTGGTCGTTGGGCTAGAAACAATTTAGGTCTTGTTATCGTGATATTCTTTATTTTGGATATAGTTTTTATAATTACATTACAAAACTACTATTATAATTCGGTGCAACAGTACATGGTATCAAGATTGAACTCTGTATCTAGTATTTTAAATAGATATTCTTTAGATAGTAGTAGAAACTTATCTGCTGAAGTTAGAAATACTGTCGAAAATTTCTCCGAAAAAGATAGAATGGAACTTATGGCAATTAATAGGAGAGGTCATATAGTAATAACATCTTCAGGATTTTCCCCTAGCACCGATACCTATATGCCAGACTATGAAACCTCTAAAGATGAGGGTACTGGATATACTATATTCACTCAAAATAGTGGCGAAAAGGTTATGGCGGTAACGTATTCCATAGAACCTCTAAATAGCGAATACGATGCCGTTAGAGCTGTAGTATCTTTAACCGAAGTAGATGCACAAATTAAATTTTTAGCTATATTAGTCACGGTTGTGTGTTTAGTCATAATCTTGATGCTTGTGTTTTCGGGAATATACTTTGTAAGTTCCATAGTAAAACCTATTCAAGAGATAAGTTTGGCTACTGGTAAGTTCGCTAAAGGTGATTTTTCCAATAGAATCCAAAACGATAGCCAAGATGAAATTGGTGACTTATGTATTGCAATCAACCATATGGCAGATGAACTTTCTAAGGCTGACGAAATGAAGAATGAGTTTATATCCAGTGTATCGCATGAACTTCGTACGCCACTTACGGCTATAAAAGGTTGGGCTGAAACTCTATCTTTAGACCACGACCCCGAAACTATGAACAAGGGTATTAGAGTAATAGTAAATGAAACTGAAAGACTTTCGCAAATGGTTGAGGAACTTCTAGACTTCTCTAGAATGCAAAACGGCAGATTTAGTATGCAAAAAGACAGAATGGACATATTAGCTGAACTTGAAGATGCTATCCTTATATACGGAGAAAAGGCTAAACGTGATAATATATCTCTTAACTATAACGCTCCAGAGATGCTCCCTTTAATTAATGGTGATAAAAATCGTCTTAGACAAGTTTTCATTAACATTATCGATAATGCTATTAAGTATTCTAATTCTGGTTGTACCGTAAATGTAGAGGCATCTGAGGTAGATGGTTGTATTCAAATAGTTGTAGAAGATAACGGTTGTGGAATTAAAGCATCGGATTTACCTAGAGTAAAGACTAAATTCTTTAAAGCAAATCATACTAGAAGGGGTTCTGGTATAGGTTTAGCAGTCGCCGATGAGATTATCACAATGCACGGAGGAACTCTTGAAGTTCAAAGTCAAGAAAACGTTGGAACGACAGTTATAATTACGCTACCAATAGAACAATAATATTATAGAAAGGATTTTTATATGTCAGAGAATAAAGAAAAACATAAATCTAAAATAGGTGGTCAAGCACTTATAGAGGGCGTTATGATGAATGGTATACATCAATCGGCTATGGCTTGTAGATTGCCCGATGGTACTATAGATTTGGAAGTCTGGAATACTAGAAATGGCAAAGATGCTCCTTGGTATAAAAAAGTTCCGTTTGTTAGAGGAATTTTTAACTTTGTAAGTTCTTTGATATTGGGTTATAAATGTTTAATGAAATCTGCTGAAAAGCAAATGACCGATGATGATGAAGAAGAAGAACTATCTAAATTAGATATATGGTTAAATGAGCATCTAAATGAAAAGGCTATGAACGTTATATCCATAATAGCTATGATATTTAGTCTTATATTGGCTTTGGGATTGTTTAAATACTTACCATCTTTAATTACAAAACCTCTAGCCGATAACGCTTTTATTAGAACTCTAGTAGAAGGTGTAATAAAGATTGCTATATTTGTATTCTATTTATGGGCAACGGCTCACATGAAAGATATGAAACGTACTTATGAATATCATGGAGCGGAACACAAAACCATAGCTTGTTACGAGGGTGGCGAAGAACTCACCGTGGAAAACGTAAAGAAGTATACTAGACTTCACCCACGTTGTGGTACTAGCTTTATGATATTAACTCTATTGATTAGTATATTTGTATTCTGTTTTATACCTACTGGTTTGACTACTGTTCAAAGAATACTAGTTCAAATAGTGCTATTGCCTGTTGTAATTGGAATATCTTATGAATTTATAAAACTTGCAGGTCGTTCAGATAATAAGTTGGTAAAGATTATATCTTTTCCAGGATTGCAACTACAAAAAATTACTACCAGAGAACCAGACGATAGTCAAATTGAAGTAGCTATTGAAGCTATGAAACCTTGTATTCCTGAAGATAAATCGGAAGATATTTGGTAATTGCGTATGTTTATTAAAAGTTTATTAGATGATATTAGAACCATCTTAAAAAATGGTGGTATAGAAAATTTTGAATTTGAATCTATATGTATTATCGAAGATGTGTTTAAGCAGAATATCTATGATATGATATCTGCTAAACTTGAGTGTTCTAGTAACGATGAGAGAGTGGCTCAATGTAACGTTATGGCTCAACGCCGTATAGATGGCTTTCCTTTGCAGTATATACTGGGTAAATGGGAGTTCTATGGGTTGCCATTCAAGGTAGGTGAGGGCGTACTTATACCTCGCCAAGATACTGAAACTTTAGTCGACTATGTGTTGACTATATTCAATAAAGATGAAACTCTTAAAATGGTGGATTTATGCTCTGGAACTGGTTGCATACCTATATCCATTGAAAAGCATTTGAATAATGTAGAATATCATGCTATAGAACTTTCTACCATTGCGTATTCGTACTTAGTAGATAATATTGCTCTTAATAACTCTAAAGTTGTATCACATTTAGGCGATGTCTTAGAACCATCTACAGCTAAGGAGTTCAGTGGCTTAGATGTAATTACTGCTAATCCACCTTACCTTACTGAAGACGATATGGAAAATTTGCAAAAGGAAGTATCTTTTGAACCTAAGATATCCTTATTTGGTGGTAATGATGGTCTTAACTATTACAGAGAGATTTGCAAAATTTGGAAAAATTCTCTTAAAGTTGGTGGTATGATAGTCTTTGAAATTGGTCAAAATCAAGAGGAGGACATATCTAAGATTATGCTAGAGAATGGCTTTTCTGATATAGCAGTTATTCCCGACCTTTGTGGAATTAATAGAGTTATATCTGGTATTGCACTATAATTAGTACATAGCTTGTGTTATAATTACATCAAGGAAGATTATTTGTTGTGTGGAGGTTTTTTTATGGCTAAACAAAATTCTAATGAAAGAAAAACTATAAGTGCAGATGAAAAGAAAAAAGCTCTTGAATTTGCCATCGCTCAAATTGAAAAGACTTATGGTGCTGGTTCGGTAATGCGTTTAGGTCAAACCGAAAGATTAAATGTAGATGCTATTCCTACTGGTTCTATGACACTGGATATGGCTCTAGGTATCGGTGGTGTTCCTCGTGGTAGAATTGTCGAAGTTTATGGCCCTGAAAGTTCAGGTAAGACTACCGTTGCTTTGCAAATCGTTGCAGAGGCTCAAAAGATGGGTGGAGAAGCTGCCTTCATAGATGTGGAACACGCTCTTGACCCTATATATGCCAACGCTTTGGGTGTAAATACTGATGATTTAATAGTATCTCAACCAGACTGTGGCGAACAGGCTCTTGAAATTGCTGAATCTTTGGTGCGTTCGGGTGCTATAGATGTTATAGTTATAGACTCCGTTGCTGCTATGGTAACTAAGGCAGAAATAGACGGCGAAATGGGTGATATGCACGTCGGTCAACTTGCTAGATTGATGTCACAAGCTATGAGAAAGTTGACTTCTGTAATTTCAAAGTCTAACTGTGTAGCTATATTTATAAATCAAGTTAGAGAAAAGATTGGCATAGTATATGGAAATCCAGAAACCACTCCAGGAGGTAGAGCGTTAAAGTTTTACGCATCGGTTCGTATGGAGGTTCGTAAGGGTGAGGCTTTAAAGGTCGGTGGCGAAGTAATCGGCAACAGAACTAGAGTTAAAGTAGTTAAGAATAAAGTTGCTCCACCTTTCAAAGAATGTGAATTTGATTTATTATATGGTAAAGGAATATCCCGTACAGGCGAAGTCTTAGACCTTGCAGTCGATTTGGGTATAGTTCAAAAGGGTGGTGCTTGGTTCAGCTATAACGGAGTTAAACTAGGTCAAGGCAGAGATAACGCTAAGGAAACTTTAAGAAGTAATCCAGATATGATGAAAGAGATTGAAACTCAAATTAAGGAGCAATCTGCAAACTTAGTAATGATATCTAAAAAGAACAAAAAGATGGCTATGCTTAGCGACGTTAAAAAATCGGTAGATGAACCAGTTCAGCAAGATGCTCAAAGTTCAACTACTGCTAAGTCGGACGCAGAAGAAAACTTTGAAGAGTTTACTCCAGTAGAAAATAAGTAGCATAAAAAAGTTGGAACGATTAAATATTATAATCGTTCCATAATTTTACTTGTTTTTGCTACCAAAGATTTTTTCAATCAAGCTAGGTTTTGCACTATGTGAAGATGTCAATAGTAGTTGATTATCTTGTTGTTGTTTCATCAATATCTGCTGATTTTGTGTCAACTCTTGAGCCTTAAAAGTGGCTTCTGATAAGTTTTCGTTAGCCTTTGCTAGTTGTGTGGACATATATTGACTATGTTCTTGAGCTTGTTGTAGTTGTGTTAGCAACTGTTGAATAGTATTCTCTTTTTCGTCAAGACGTTTTTCCTTATTTAAAATTTGATTATCACGTTCGGAAATATGTTCTCTTTCTGTAGATAGTTGTTTTTCCAACTCTGCTGTAGATTTCAATGCCCTATTTAGATTATCTTGTAATTGATTAATAGTTTCTTCTTGTCTTTTTAGAGTTTCCATACTATCGGAATTTTCATCTATGGTATGTTGTAAAGACTCTTTTTCTTCTACAACTAGATTGTATGCGTTGTTAATTTCAAGTATTTTACTATCCTTATTAGAGAGTTCATTTTTATAGTTTTCAATTTGATTTTTAAGGTCATCGATTTGCTTTGCAAGTAAATCATGTTGTTGCAAAGCACTTTGCAAGTCATCGTTTTGCTTTGCAAGTAAAGAGTCTTTTTCTTCCAACTGTTTTGAAAGAAGTTCATTTTCAGTTTTTATGAAAGCCATCTTATCGGAGTTATTTTCTCCATCTGTTTTTTGAATAGCGTCCTTAAACAACGTAAGTACACGCTTATCAAGATATTTTTTACCATCTAATATAGTATAATATTCTTTTAAATCTTTATCTAATCTTTGATACACTGCTTGTGTCGATATACCTACAATATCGGCAAACTCTTTTATAGTGAAATAGTTTTCCATAAAAAATCTCCTTTTTTGATGCTTTGCAAGTGCTTGTCAAGAGCTTTGCAACTAATAATATTATACTTGCAAAGCATGAACTTGTCAACAAGTTGCAAACTCTTTTTTAGAGCAAACATCATTAATAATTAATATTTAATATATAATAAATAATAATTGTTTTGCCCATTAAGTTCCAATGGATATTTATAATTAATAAGTATATATTATTTATTATATCACTTGAATTTTTTCGCTAAAACGGTTATAATAGATGTTAGGTTTATTCAACGCTTTTTTGGAGGTTTTTTATTAATGAATTTTAAAAAGATAGTTTCAATGGCATTATGTAGTTTAATGTTAGTTGGTTGCTCTCAAGATGTGCAAGATAAAAAGTATGGCTTAGATAAAAATAATCCAGTTAGTTTGACGGTTGGAACTCTACAAGATACTTCATTAGAAAATTTAATAGATGATTTTAACTCTACTATAGGCAAGGATAGAGGTATTGTTATACAGTATACAGAAGTATCTAGCAATGATGAACTTTCATCTATGGATATGGTATCAACTGACTATAATACTATATACTCATTGTGTGCAAATGGCAACGTTGCCGAACTCTCAAGTTATTTTTCTGCTTTGGATTTGGGTGATACTTACTTGGATACTTCTATTGAAGATATATCTTTTTCAGGTTTAAAAGCCATTCCAACTAAGTTGGATATCAATGTGTTAGCTTTAAATAAATCGGAATGGGAAAGTTTTTCATCTGCTAATAACTTAGATACTTCAATGTTATCCACTTGGGACGGGGTTCTATCTGTAGCAGAAACCTATTATAACTCTAACGATAGTAAACCGTTCTTAAGCGTATACTCTGGTTACGATATGGCTTTAGAGATGTCTAATCAAAACTCTGTACCTATAGTTAGTACTAAAAGCGATAGTGCTAGTATTAATCTATCTAGTGAGGCAATGCAGAACATTTGGGATAAGATAGCCACTCCACAGATTAAAGGCTACTTTGTGTATGGCGGTTTAGATACCGTTCAAGATAATACTACAATAGCATCTTACTGTAAACTAAGTGAACTTTCTAATAATAATGATATTTTAGTACTACAAGCCCCTTTTGATAATACTCCTACATATAAACTAAATACTACAGCTATGGCAATAAACTCCACTGATGATACTAAGGTGTATGCTGGTGTTGAGTTCATAAAGTGGCTTACCTCTACTGATATAAACTACAAGTATGCTCTAAATGATGCTTGTATTCCTGCTAATAAAGAGTGTCAAAAAACTTCCAACATGAAAGATTATCTTTATAATGAAAATGTATCTAGTAGTATAAATGCTAGTGCAGAACTTCTTGCAGTGGATTTGTTACAAGATACTAGTATATTTAAAGTATCTCCTTTTGATAATATTTCAACTTTGCAAACCACTCTTGATAGCAAGATTAATCAAAGTGATGTCCGTGATACCTTAATTAAACGCATTAAGGGTGGAGTTCTTGAAACTAAAGCCTATGAGGGCATTTTAGATAGCTCATCTTTTAAAACTTGGTATGATGATATTTGTACTCAATTAAGAACCACTTTCGGAGAATAATAAACTTTAATACATATAAAGTAAAAATCGGAATGAAGTTAAATCATTCCGATTTTTTTAGCATTTAATATTTAAAAGTATTATCTAAATGAGAAAATGTTGAGACTATTAAGTTCCAAGTCATCTTGTTAGTTGTACCTGTTGGATTTAATCTAGCCTTGTTTTGCATAGCTTTAACTATAGCTATAGTTTGTTGGTCGTATACTCCAGTTACTGATAGCATAGGCAGATTTTTATAACTTTTAGCCATATCAAGTAGCATGGCTTGTAGCATACTAACCATAGAACCTTTATTTCCTAATTGAAGTATAAAGTTATTATTTGGAAAGATATCTATAACGGCAGGTGGTGAACCTATATATTCACGATATATTTTTACTGCCATATTCCAAGTTTCTCTGTTGACCTCTCCAGTGCTTTCAAGACCGTATTCATTTTGAAAAGATTTAACTGCTAACATAGTTTCTCTGCCGAATATTCCATCTGGGATAACTCTCATGACGTTGTCATTGTAGAACGATATAGCATATAGATACTCTTGAAACTCTTTTATATTGTTCTTGTGTTGTGCTTGAGAACGGTTCATAAGTATATAATCTCTCCTTACATATGTTACTTTATGATATACCCTGGATATTGATACGGAAGTTTTTCTTCGCCATAGCGTAGATTAGAATATTCTTTAGATATAGCGTCCCAAGTGGTACTGCCTACTATACCATTAGGTTGCAATCCGAACTGTTTTTGAAAGGCTATCACAGAAGATTTAGTTACGTTTCCAAAATATCCAGTAGTGCTTACAGGTGGTATGTTAGAGTACGTTTGACTTATATATGTTAGATATTCTTGAAGTATTCGCACATACTCATTAGATATTCCTTCTTTTAATATAATGTTTGGATACGGTACAGTAGTATTGATATCCTCTAGGGGAATACTGTTCAAGATACCATCATAAGCACGATATATTTCATTCCAAGTATTACGGTTTACTATTCCATTGGCAGGATTTATTCCAAATACCTTTTGAAACGATATTACAGATTGTTCAGTATTAGTACCAAAGTATCCAGTAATATCTACTGGAGATACTCTTTCATAGTAAGCCCCTATTACTGCTAGATAGTATTGCAACGTTGAAATATCGTTGCCTTGCATACCTGTTTTTAACTCTTCTGGGAACTGTTTAGATATGTCTTCATACTTTATCCCCTCAGAGTTCAATTCGCTTAATCTTTTTACGCTTACATAGATGTATGATATCTTATACCATGTAGATTTATCTACTATGCCCGTTGGATTTAAGTTAAATATAGATTGAAAAGTTCGTACAGCCTCTTCAGTAGCGACATCGAAAATGCTGTTTACTTCTGAAATCTTTGGAATTAATGGATAGTTTCTAGCTATTCTATTAAGTTGCACTTGAATAGTTTTTATATCGTTGCCCGACATACCTAACTTTAAAGGTATTCCTGGGTATGATGACTCAAAAGTGCGAATTTCAGCAGATAGTATATTTAAATCTTTGCCATAGTAGTAAGTTAATATATCGTATGGAACGTATCCTTTTTGAGCTAGTTCTTGCGAACCCCATTGAGATAATCCTGAACACGTTACAGTAGTTCCATTACAAAATGATGTGAAATAAGGTTCAATATTTCCTTGCTTGGTAACATAATCGTCAAACAGTTCGTCTACTAAATGGGATATGTTTTCAAAAATATCTCTGCCATATACAAAGGCTTGGTCGTATTGTGTAGTAGATGTTATATCAAAATCGTAACCCTTAGAACGATACCATTCAGTATACAATCTATTTAGAGCGTACGTTACTATGACGTATATGTTGGCTCTTAGAGCGTTTTCGTTCCAAGTTGGAAATATTTCACTAGATGCAACATTTTTTATGTATTCTATAAAGGGTACAGTAACATTTTCAGCAGATGTATCATCTGGGCGTCCTAAATGTACCGTTATAGTTTCAGGAATGTATGGCTTACTTAACAAGATAATTCCTCCTTTAATTTATAAGTTAGGTTCACTTTCAGCAATGTTTATAACCTTTCTTTCTGTAGTGTATGATGGCAAAGGTATCATATTTATACGTTGTATGGAAGTTACTCCAGAGAATATTGGAACGGTACTATTTACTATTTGATAGTATCCATTTAAATATGCTGATATCTTATATTGTGCATACGGTTTTAAATTTTTATCGGCGTTAGGACTTTCGGATAACTTTTTGGGTGGTGCAGGAAGTTTAACTATTTCAGTTTCGCCGTTGTCGTTGGTAGTTAGTGAGAATAATATTTCTTCTTGACCATCGAACTGCTTAGAAATTAATATTGATACGTTAGCTAATGGAATAGTTTCATTGGCTGACCTTGTAGTTACTTTTAAGTATCCTACTTGGTCGCTTTGAGCATCTATTGGAGGAAGTTCTGTAATGCCGTCTTCATCTGCTTGATATATAAACGGTGGTATAACTGGTGTGGGATATCTTTCCTCAATAGGTTGTGAACTTTCTAAAGTAGGTTCGGGAGCATCATCTAAAGGGATATCTTTTTCAGGAGTAGGAACGTCTTGTAACTTAGGTGTATCCATATTTTGACTTACTTGTAGTGGAATATCTTTAGGATATCTTTTATATAGGTCAAGCATTTGCTTACGATATCTTTCTGACATATTTTTAAAATCGTTCATTAAAGCATAACACCTCCGAGTATTATCTAAGAACATTTATATTCTAGTAGCTTGACTTTAATTCATAATTTTTTAATCACATTCTAATATTTTGGATTTATAATGTAATAATAAAACTATTTTTTAGAGGTGTTTAACAATATGTTCAAAATTTTTAGAGAAAAAAATTTAACTATGAAGTTAGTTCCACAAGAACACATTCCAAAGAACGTATTTCTGCAAAGTGTAATATTTTTGGCAGTGTTTATAGTTTCTCAGGTATGTGCATCTATACCAAGCTTTATACCCATGATGACTAATATATTCGCTAATATGACCACTCTAATGGATACGCTTAATAATCAAGGTTACGATGCCTACATGGAAAAGGTTATGTCTATAGGATATACTCCCACGATAATAATACTATCGTTGTACGGAACTATATTGGCTACTGTTATTACTATGTTGTTCTGTAAGGTTATAGAACGTCGACCTATCGCATCTTTGGGATTTAAAAAGAAAAATGCTATAAAGAGTTATCTAGTAGGGTGTTTGGTAGGCATAGTATTGATGAGTGTTAGTGTATTGTTATCTGCTATGTTTGGAGGCATATCTTTGAGTGTAAATTCTAACATAGGTTGGAAACTTTTGATTATATATCTGTTTGGATTTCTATTTCAAGGGGCTAGTGAGGAGATTATATTTAGAGGATATTTTTTAAACACTGTAGCATCTAAAGATAGAATAGTTCTTGCAATAGTTTTGAACTCCATATTTTTCGGATTGGCACACTCTTTTAATATGGGATTAACTCCATTAGCATTTTGTAACTTAGTTCTTTTTGGAGTGTTTGCATCTATATACTCAATAAAGTTTGATAATCTTTGGGGTGTATGTGGAATACATTCATTTTGGAACTTCATGCAAGGTAACTTTTGGGGCGTTCAAGTTAGTGGTATAGATACTAGTACTTCAATATTTGTATCTAGTGCTTGTGAAAATAAAGATATCCTTAACGGTGGAGCTTTCGGCTTAGAGGGTAGTATATTCGTTACTATAGTATTAAGTGTATCTATAATAATTGTATTATTATTTAAAAACTCTACCAAAATGGTAGATAAATAATTTTTGATAATATTCATGTGCAACTTGCACAAAATATCGGTGATTTGTTGTATATAATTACTTATCGTTAGTGCATATTGCTATAAATTTCGTGATGTTGTTTGTATAGTTTGTCGGTTTTACCTCTTGCAAAAAATATTGTTTTAGTGTATTATATAGTTGTAAGGAAAAAACAAAGAAAGATAATTAAAAACCTTACGTTAGAACATTGAACAAAAGAATTGGACTGGATTTCACACCACCCTTTGATAGCCTAGAGGCTATCAAGTGCAGGCGTTGACCAGTGTATTTGAAGGAGGAATCTTTTATGATGGAATTCAAGAAAAAATATAATGTTATGCTTAACTCTTTAAGAACTCAAATGAGTGTGTACGAAGTTACTGAAAAATGTGCAGCTAATGTTGAAGCTGAAAATGATGCTGATGGCTATAGCGTAAATGCTAAAAGTGTTTTAGGTTTCTATTCACTAGACCTACAAAAGCCAGTTACCTTAACAATTAATGATGAAAATGATGCTAAACTTATTGAAAAAGTTCTTTTAAAACAAAAAATTCCATATACTGTAGTAGCTTAATAGCTATAATCAGTATTTATTGCGATTATTCACATTCCCAAAATTGAAATAAAAAGTTGTCAAAGTCTAGGATTTCTTCCTAGACTTTTTTTTATCTCAACTAGGGATAAAAAATCGGCACTATGAAAAAATCATAATGCCGAAAGTGTATATATTAAAGTATACTTATATTAAGTGCCAGATATCTCTAGCATAGTCATCAACTGCACGGTCAGCAGAGAATATACCTGCATGAGCAGTATTTATTAATGACATCTTAGCCCACTTTTCTCTATCCTTGTAGATATCAGAAGAGTATTGTTGAGCCTTTCTATAAGAATCGAAGTCAGCAAGAACCATGTAAGGGTCTTTCTTTCTAAGAGATTCAGCAACTTCATTGAATGTGCAACCGTTGATACCTTTATACATTCTTTCAATGGCTTCCTTAATAGTAGGATTTCCATTATAGTGATTTTCAGGGTTATAGTGAGGTTTTAACGCATTAACTTCTGGTGTGGACATACCAAAGATAATAATATTGTCTTTACCTACTGCATCATGAATTTCAACGTTAGCACCGTCCATAGTACCTAGAGTTATAGCACCATTAAGCATTAACTTCATGTTACCAGTACCAGATGCCTCTGTACCTGCAAGAGAAATCTGTTCAGAGATATCAGCGGCAGGCATTAGTAGTTCAGATAGTGTTACCTTATAATCTTCTAGGAAGTATACAGCCAACTTATCTTTTAGTTTAGGGTTCTTTCTAATCTCTTCAGAAATTGCCCAAATCATCTTGATAATTTGCTTAGCTAGATAGTATCCAGGGGCAGCCTTTGCAGCAAAGATATAAGTCTTTGGAGTGAAATCTGCGTTTGGATTTGCTAGTAGATAGTTATAATCAGCGATTATATTTAAAGCATTCAAGTGTTGACGCTTGTATTCATGTAATCTCTTAACTTGAACGTCAAAGATACTATCAGTATTTAGAATCATTCCGTTAGAATGGTTCTTAACATACTTAGCAAAGCGTTCCTTGTTTTCCTTTTTAATCTTTTGGATTTCAGCTAGAACTTCCTTATCATCTTGATACTTTAAGAACTTAATTAGGTTAGCACCATCATCTAGGAAAGAGTCGCCAATCTTAGATTTTAATAGGTTAGTTAATCCTGGGTTGGATTGATATAACCATCTTCTATATGCAATACCATTAGTTACGTTCTTGAACTTTGTTGGTGTATCTTGATATTCGTCTGCAAATACAGATTCCTTTATAATCTCAGAGTGTAACTTGGATACGCCATTTACACTATGTGAACCTACTACACACAATGTAGCCATATGAATTTGATTATCCTTAACTATAGACATTCTTGTAGTCTTAGCAGAGTCATAACTATTCTTTTCCATAAGGTCTTTACAGTAACGGTTGTTAATCTCAATGATTATTGAGAATATACGTGGAATAACTTCTCTAACTAAGTTCATATCCCATTTTTCAAGAGCCTCAGCCATTACGGTGTGGTTAGTGTATGCAAAAGTATTAGTTACAATGTGCCATGATTTTTCCCATGAGTAACCACAATCATCTAATAGAATTCTCATCAACTCTGGAATTGCTAAGGTTGGGTGAGTATCGTTGATGTGAATAGCAACCTTTTCATGTAGATTATCTAGTGTGCCGTATACTGCCATGTGATTGTTTACAATATCGCCAATAGATGCCGCACACATAAAGTATTGTTGTCTTAATCTTAAAGACTTACCTTGTAGGTGGTTATCGTTAGGATATAATACCTTTGATATAGCATTAGCAATGTTATTTTGACCTAATGCCTTATCGTAATCACCCTTATTAAACATTTCCATGTTGAAACTTGGAGCTTTTGCACTCCATAGACGTAGTACAGATACACCTTCGGAATTGTATCCAGATACATATAAGTCGTGTGGAACGGCTGTAACTGTACTATAGTTTACATGGTTAATATAGTGATATTGATTATCCCAATATTCATGGAGTTCACCCTCAAAGTGAACATCTATAGCCATTTCTGGTTTGCTATCTAGCCAAACGTTACCACCTGGTAGCCAGTTATCAGGAAGTTCAGTTTGCCAACCGTCCTCTATTTTTTGCTTGAATATACCGTATTCATAGCAGATAGAGTAACCCATAGCTGGATATCCTTGAGTAGCCATGCCATCTAAGTAACAAGCAGCAAGACGACCTAAACCACCATTACCAAGACCAGCGTCTGGTTCGTATTCGTATATACGTTCAATATTAGCTTTGAAGTCATCTTTTAATACAGATGTAACTTCATCTACTAAGCCTAGATTATATATGCTAGTCTTTAATGAACGTCCCATTAAGAACTCCATTGAAAGATAGTATACTTGTTTCTTACCCATAGAATGTGCCTTACTAATAAAGCGTTGTCTTTTTTGCTTTAGTATGGATACTATAACTGTGGATAAGGCTTTATATAACTGTGTATCAGAAGCCTCATCAGGAGTTACATTAAAATCTGAAGATAGTATTCTAACTAACTCTTGTTTCAATTCTGCTTTAGTGATTGTTTTTTCCAATCTAAACACTCCATTCTTCATAATATAATAACATTCGTGTAAATGATGTTTATAGTCATATTTAAAGATGGATAATCCTTAAAAATAGCATCATTACACACTTAATTATATCTTAATTTGATATGTTTGTCAATGATAATGACCTTAATTTTACATTCCGCACACATAAATTAAAAGAACCTTAAAAATATTAAGGTTCTTATACAAATTAATATTGGCTTATGTTTGTAAATTTAATCATTAGAATAGACTGCTATTATCTCACCTATAAAGGCGGTATGTATAGGATTAGTTTCACTGTACCACTTGTTACAAGAAGTATCACTAAAGTTTTTGGTATCTAACTGTTGAGAATATAGCTTTTTGCACACAAATACAAGTTTAGATTGCTCAAAAGCAACACCACCATCTAGTGAGATAGGTTTCAATCCAGTTTCGGCAACCTTGTCGACATCTTTGCCAGAGTGCGAACCACAATAGTTCAAGATGTTTTTGCAGTCTTGTGGATAGAATGATATAGTAAAGATATCACTATTATCAATAAAGTTGAATGTGTGTCTATTACTTCTAACTACTGTAGTAACTACGTTCTTACCCCACATTACACCAACACCACCCCAAGAGGCTGTCATAGTATTAAAATTGTTGATATCACCTGCAGTTAATAAAAACCAATCTTTGCCTATTGCAGTAAATGGGTTAATATTAAGAGTATCGATATTAATAGGTTTTAAAGACATAAAAAAAATCAAATCCTTTCAAGAAAATCACATAATAATACTATCACACTAGATATTTTTTGTCAAGCCTTTAATACTGCACGATATTTTAAGCGAAGTTTATCCGTAACTAGAGCGATAAATTCACTATTAGTAGGTTTACCCTTGCAAGTGTTTACGGTATAACCAAAGAAGGCGTTTATAGTATCCAAATTACCTCTATCCCAAGCTATTTCTATAGCGTGGCGTATGGCTCTTTCTACTCGTGATGGAGTAGTTTCAAACTTATTGGCAACGTATGGATATAGCTTTTTAGTAACGCTTTCTAATAGGGTCTTATTAGTTATAGATGATACTATTGCCTCTCTAAGATAATGATATCCTTTAACATGGGCAGGAACTCCAAGTTGATGTATAATATCTGTTACTATTATTTCCAAGTCGTTAATTGGAATGTTGTTATCATTTTTATTGAAATTTTTATCCAAATCTTTTTTAGTTTCGTTGTAGCTAGGTTGGTTAAATAATGATTGTATTCTATCGCCAAGAGTTTCCACGTTGAAAGGTTTAATCATATAGTAAGATGCACCATTTTCCATGGCTTGTTTTTCAAAAAATGGATTATCATATGCCGATGTAATTATGAACATTGGCTTTTTAACGTTAGCATTAGATATTTTCTTCATAAGTTCAACTGCATCATAATGAGGTATAACCATGTCTACGACTACTACGTCTGGTTTTTCGTTCTTAATAGCTTCAAATAGAACCTTGCCATCTTTTTGACGTGTTATAACGTATAGACCTCTTTTTCTAAGACAACTTGCACACATAATTCCATATTCGGCAGTATCATCACCAATAAGAACTTTTAGTTTGTTTACCATTTAAATATTCCTCCTAAAGATTTATTACTTCCATATTTTAACATATATTTTAATGGAAATCAATACCAATTTAAAAATTTTTTTAAAAAAATTTTTGAAATAATCATATAAGAGGGGTTATTCTGTCGAAATATGTCGAATACGCAATAATATCTTAGATTATTATATAAAAAAAATTAGGAATTGTTTAATTTATACTTTGAACTAAAAATAAATTTTTGGTAAGTATCACAATTCGACAACATATATCAAGCAAGATATGGTAATATATACAAGCAGTTAATCAACAATCTTTTCACAAGGTTCATTTTCCTTAGCAATCTTATCCAGATGCTTTTGCTTACGCTTAGAACGTTCTTCATAGGAGAAAAATCTAAGTAAGCATAGAGTAATCAGTAGTATGCACGGAATTATGCTTATAAAATGCCTATTGAAATACTTTTCCGATAATGGTTGCATATCGGCGTCGGTAAGACCGTACTTATCGGCGATTGCAGATATCTTGGATAGTACCATCATACATATAGCGAATCCACTGGATTGTGTTACTATAGGCATTATATTTAATCTACACATATACAACACTACCGATACTACCATTAATATACTAGATACTATCATGGTATATCCGTAGAAACGCATGAAACTCATTAAAGTTTGTTGATATTCTAGCATATCGGGATTGTTAGCTATGCTATAGTTCGCATTAGATATCATTCCATATGCTCCTAGACAGTTAAAAAATACAGGGGAGATGATAGTAGATAATATTAAAGATATCAACAGTATACTTTTAACTATTTTCAATTTTTTTATAAAAATCACTTCCAAATATTTTAATATTCATATTATATCACTATAATACGTTAAAATCAATCGATATTTAAAATTTAAGGTATTAATATACTCTCATAATTGACTTTTAAAGTGTTAATATTATTATTAGATATAACTCGTACTTTTTAGTTGAGTGTTTAAACACAAAATAAAGGAGATTTTTTTAATGAAAAATTGCTTGAGAACTTTTTCAGGTGCAATAATACTTTTTCTTATAAGTGTATGCTCTATGATTGTATACTATACCATTGAACTTCCTGACTCTTTCGATTTGACTAGAGGGTCATCATTAAAAATAGAATCTATGGCTACTATATCTTCTACGCCTACAGAAAAAAATTTTGACGTTCAATCTTCTAGTAGTAAGATTATGCCCATGACTGAAATTTCTACTCTTAAACTTTTTGGAGTTATTCCAATAAAAAATGTAGAAGTTAATACCGTAGAGGCTCAGCTATTAATTCCCAGTGGCGAACCCTTTGGAATTAAGTTGACTATGGACGGCGTTATGGTCGTGGGTATTGGCGAAGTCGATAGTAAGGAAAGTTTACATTCATCACCTGCTAAAGATGGTGGTATTCAAAAAGGAGATATTATCCTATCTTTAAACGGAACAGATATAGAAAGTAATAAGGAACTTCAAAGTATTATATCCCAAAGCGATGGCAGTACTTTGGAAGTAGTTCTTAAACGTGATAACAAAGAAATAGAAACAAGTGTTACACCTGTATACTCCGAAAGTACTCAAACTTATGAGGCTGGTATGTGGGTTAGAGATAGTTCGGCTGGTATTGGTACTATAACTTACTACAAAGCCGATGGAACTTCTTTTGCTGGGTTAGGTCACCCCGTTTGTGATGTGGATACTGGTGAAATAGTTCCTATATCTAGTGGAGAAGTTGCATCTGTAAATATAAACGGCGTTAAAAGTGGAGTGTCTGGCTCACCAGGAGAACTTATTGGCAGTTTTATATCTACCGATGCTATTGGTGAAATATCTTTAAATAATGCCTATGGTATATTTGGTACTATGAATAATAAAATATCTTTAAACGATGCTATACCTATGGCTTTTAAACAAGATATCTCATTGGGCAAGGCTACCATTTTAACTACCATAGATGGTACTTCTCCTAAAGAATATTCCATTGAAATAGAAAAAATTGATTACAACAGTAATGAAAGTTCTAAAAATATGGTTATTCATATAACCGATGAAGAACTTCTTAGTAAGACTGGTGGTATTGTTCAAGGTATGAGTGGTAGTCCTATTATTCAAAATGGAAAACTCATTGGAGCAGTAACTCATGTATTCGTAAATGACCCAACTAAGGGCTATGGAATATTCTGCGAAAATATGATTAGAAATGGTAATTAGATAAAAAAATCACAGCGTTGTGCATAGCCTAAACGCTGTGATAAGTTTTTAATAGCAAATTCAATCATATATATTGATTAAAGTTTTTCATCACTAAATCCACTTTCAACTAGTTCTATTAAAGAGTCAACAGCAGTTTGTTCGTCAGTGCCATCAGCGATAATCTTAATAGTAGTACCACCTACTATACCTAGTGAAAGGATACCTAATAAACTCTTAGCATTTACACGACGTTCTTCTTTTTCAATCCAAATGGAAGATTTGAACTCATTAGCCTTTTGAATAAAAAAAGTTGCTGGTCTTGCGTGTAGACCTACTTGATTTTGAACAGTTACTTCTTTTACGAACATAATTAATCTCTCCTTTAAAAATCATGGGAATGTGTGATACAAAATCATATTTGTATTATTGTTTCCATATTTTATTATACTCATTTATTTTTAGTTCGTCAACTTATAAATTCATATTCACTAGAATTTTTCCTAAATTTCTACGCTTTGATAATCCTGTTAAGTTTTAGTTACCTCTTTTTTGTTTATTATAACGAAATATTATTGAACATTACCAATTTTCAACATAGAATTATGTGCAAACTTCACTACGATTATTGAAATATTCACCAATGATTTAAATTTTAGTACAAACTGCACAATACATTTTTAAAGACATTATTCCAAATTTTAGAATATTTTTCAAGAAATATAGTAATAAACGGTAATACTATATATTTATTCTTTGTTTTTAATGTAGTTATTATACATATCGGGACGATATTCTTTGGTAATTTTTAAACTTTGTTCTCTACGCCAATCGGCAATATTTTTATGGTGTCCAGATAGCAATACCGATGGGACTGACATATCTTTCCAAACTTCTGGGCGTGTATATTGTGGATATTCTAGTAAACCATTAAAGTGACTTTCGTCTTGAAAACATTCGTCTGATGCCAATACGCCATCGCATAGTCTAGTAACGGTATCTACAAGAACCAATGCAGGAAGTTCCCCACCAGTTAGAACGTAGTCTCCAATAGATATTTCTTCATCTACAATAGTGTCTAATATGCGTTGGTCTACGCCCTCATAGTGACCACATAGTATACAGATGTTATCTAATTGAGATAGTTCTATGGCTTTCTGTTGAGTTAGTACGCTACCTTTTGGTGACATATATATGGTATGAGGCTTTTCTCCTATTTGATTACTTATATATTCCCAACAGTTGTAGATGGGTTCACATTGCATAACCATGCCCATGCCTCCACCGTATGGAATATCGTCTACACGCCTATGTTTATCTTTAGAGAAATCTCTAATGTTGTGGCAGTAGAACTCAACAAAGCCTCTATTTTTCGCCCTACCTAAGATACTTTCACCTAAAACAGAGTTACACATTTCAGGAAAAAGAGTAGCAATATCGAAACGCATAGTTAAAAGTCCTCCAAAGGTTTAATAGTCATCTTGTTATTTTCGATATCTGTAGATATTACCACATCTGGGATAGCTGGTATTAGATACTCTTTGTGTAGTTCTTCATTACGGATAGTATATACATCGTTAGCACCAGTTTCAAGAACGTCTACAAGAGTTCCATAGAATGCATTAGTATCAGCATCGAATACTTCCAAACCTATTAAATCTTGAATAAAGTAAGAACCGTCTTCAAGTTCAACATCGTCACGATTCATGTATATTACCTTATTTCTCATAGATTGAGCATCTTCTACAGTATCTACGCCTTTGATTTTCATGATAACCATATTTTTTTGAACTCTAGCCTTTTCGACAACTATAGAACTATTTCCTTTATTGGTATATAAGGTATCAAATTCGCAAAGGAAATCTGGGCTATCGCACCATGGATATACTTTAACTTCTCCTTTTAAGCCGTGAACATTTACAATCTTACCTATTTCAAGATATTGTTTTTTCAAGTTAATACATCACCTTTCAAATTAAATTAAAGGGGCGAAGATTTTCGCCCCTCTTATTTTTATATAATCTTATAAGATGGAATTATATCTATTCAATTTCCACATTTACTTTCATATTGTACTTACTAGCACCTGCACGCATTATTGCACGAATAGATTTTGCAATTCTACCTTGTTTACCTATAATTCTACCCATATCATCAGGAGCAACGTGTAAATGGAATACAGTAATACCTTCAGCATTAGGTTCGTCTTGAGTTATCTCAATAGCAGATTTATCTTCTACAAGTTTTTCTACTATAGTGTATAGTAAATCTTTCATAATAAAAACCTCCTTATAGCAAGAATGGGCAGTCAAAAGACTACCCTATCCAAGATGATTAAAGAATATTATTTTTCTTAAAGATAACCTTAACAGTATCAGTAGGTTGAGCACCATTAGCAATCCATTGCTTAGCCTTATCAGCATCAACCTTAACTATTGAAGGTTCTTTAGTTGGGTCATAGTAACCAATTTCTTCAATAAATCTACCATCTCTTGGGTATCTTGAATCAGCAACAACTATACGATAGAAAGGAGCTTTCTTAGCACCCATTCTTCTAAGTCTAATCTTTACTGCCATTTTAAATTCACCTCCGTAATAAGTCCTGCGAATGATATCGACGCAGTATTTAAATCCCTAAGGGGAGAAATAATCTATATTAATGCACATAAGCACTAATTAACAAAGTTCATAAAGATGGTTATGCAACCGAATATTAAGAACAACACTCCAAAGATACCGTAGTACACTCTTAGAGCCTTTTGCGATACTCGTCTAAACATCTTTTCATTTTTAGGTGATAACACTGTAAAGTTACTAAACGATTGTATACATAAAAGTATTCCACATATAACACATATTACAGCCGTAATAGTTTGAGAACTCATTAATATATCACCTCATAAAATATTAAGTAGCAGATTTGTATTAGTTACCAAACTTTCTTAAATCCATACCTGCAAGACGCTTTTTAATCTTTCTAGTAGCCTTGCCGTTCTTACCAAACTGTTTCATCATGTTTTGCATTTGGTCGAATTGACGTAGAAGTCTATTAACATCTTCAACCTTGCAACCACTACCCTTTGCGATACGTCTTTTTCTTGATGGATTTATAATACTAGGTTTAATACGTTCAGCCTCAGTCATAGAAGTTATCATAGCTTGAATTCTAACGAACTGTCTTTCATCTATGTCAGCATCTTTAATCTTTTCGCTTACACCTGGGAACATTCCAAGAATACTCTTAACAGAACCCATCTTTTGTATTTGATTAAGTTGCTTTAATAAGTCGTTCATATCGAACTTACTTTCTTGAAGTTTCTTAGTTAGACGTTCTGCTTCATCATGGTCTACTACTTGTTCAGCCTTTTCAACTAAAGATAGTATATCACCCATACCTAAGATACGGCTAGCCATTCTTTCAGGGTGGAACTTTTCAAAGTCATCTAAGTGTTCACCGTTGCCGACAAACTTTATAGGTTTACCCGTTACGGATAGTACAGATAATGCTGCACCTCCACGAGTATCAGAGTCCAACTTAGACATCAAAACACTAGTAATGCCTAGAACGTCATCGAAAGCCTTAGCAACGTTTACGGCATCTTGACCAGTCATAGCGTCTACGACTAGCATTATTTCACTAGGATTTACTGCATCTTTGACGTTTTTAAGTTCTTCCATAAGAGCAGTATCTATGTGTAGACGACCAGCAGTATCTATGATAATAACATCATAGCCGTGGTCTTTAGAGTACTTAACAGCCTCTTTAGAGATGGTTACTGGACTAGCTTGTCCCATTTCAAAGACATATACTCCAGCCTTTTCACCGACTACTTTAAGTTGCTCAATGGCAGCAGGACGATATACGTCACAAGCGACTAACATAGGTCTATGACCATCTTCTTTTAAGTACTTTGCTAACTTAGCAGAGTGGGTAGTTTTACCAGAACCTTGTAAACCACACATCATGATTATTGTAGGTCCTTTAGATGAAAAGTTAATCTTTTCATTAGAGTTACCCATTAAATCGCAAAGTTCCTCATTAACGATTTTAATTACATGTTGACCAGGGGTTAAACTTTCAAGAACTTCAGCACCGACAGCACGTTCGGAAACTTTTTTAATAAAATCCTTAACAACCTTGTAGCTAACGTCTGCTTCTAAAAGAGCTAGTTTAACTTCACGCATAGCCTCTTTAACGTCTGCTTCGGTAAGTTTACCACGAGATTTTAACTTTTTAAATACCTTATTAAGTTTATCTGAAAGACCTTCAAAAGCCATAATTTAATCTCCTTATCATAAATCTATCAGAAAATTTTTACCATTTTCCACAAGCTGAGAAATATTTTCAGCTATATTAACAATCTCACAAGAGTTACCCTTATCAATAGATACTATCTTTTGAGATTGTACTTCAATTTCATTTAGAAGTTTATTCAATCTATTGGATTTTTTTACAAAGCCGAGTTTGTTTTCGAGTTCCATTAAATAGTACTCTGCACGTTTAACGTTATCATACACTCCTTGACGTGTAGTGTGAGTATGCTCAGCAATTTCGGAAAGGGATAAATCATCGTAATAATACAGTTCAATTACGTTGCGTTGTTTTTCAGTCAATAGTGAGCTATAGCAATCTATTAGTGGAACGAAGTCCATATTCTTACTCACAACGATACCTCCCATAAGTGTAAAGTTATAAACCTTTATAAGTATATACTATAAATTTGAATTTGTCAAGAGTTTTATTCAAAAAAATTATGGAATGTCTTAGAACATTCCATAAAAATATTCTGTATTTTTGTTCACTTTGATTATTCTAAACCAAGAAGTATCTTTTTTAGTTGAAGTAAATCGTTGCTCTTTACAGACCCATCTTGTGATAGGTCGGAATTTTTTAAACTTTGTGTGGATAGTTCTTCTAAACCTAATAGATATCTTTTTAAGATTAATAGGTCGTTACTCTTTACTTGCTTGTCGCAATTTACATCGCCTAATAGAATGGTATCGGTTGAACCACTGTTGGAAAATTTGGCATCGCCTATACAGAAAGATGTTCCACCCTCAACGGCAGTTACATCTGATACACTTATCTTCATGGTAGATGCACCCTTTAAATCGATATCTATATGTTGTGGCTCTGAGTTTGGATATATTGTGTATGAGTAGATTACCTCATCATCAATGGATATTGAAAGTACAGTTTCAAAGTTTGTAGTGTTATAAGAGTCTTTTAATATGGAAAGAGTTCCAGTAAACTTATCCACGTTGCTAGGAATTTCATAAGTAGCCCAAGCCCAACTTTTTTCAGCTGAATAGTTCCAACGAGCAATCCACATTTCTATACCGTTATCGAAAGTAGTGTTGTCTATGGTGGTGTTGCCGTTCCTAGAACCTATTACATCTATGAAACTGTCGCCTAGATTTTCAGAATACTTGTCACTTTCAAGTAGTTTCCAATCTTTGAAGTATATATCATTACTAGATGGTTCTACAGTAGTTGCAGATGTAGTAGTAGTTGTTGTTGTTGTGGTAGTGGTTGTAGTTGTAGTAGTAACAGTGGTATCTGTTGGAGTCGTAGTAGTAGTACTAGAAGTATCTTTGCTTACATAGTCATTAGATGTTATTTTTTCATCTACAGTACCTGCAAATAGTTGTATCCAGTAGTAAGTTCCGTTGTAGTAAGTAATTCCTATGCCAACGTGAGTGAAATCCTTTTCCAACATATTTTCGTTATGTCCTTGCGATTGTTTCCAACCTTCCATAGTGGCTTCAGGAGTGCTTCTACCCATAGATGCGTTTTCTCCATAAGTATAACAGTATACATCATAATCATGGAATATTGTAAAGCACACGCTATTATCTGGACGCATATGACTTAATCCAGTTTCTTCTTGTTCTTTTGCTCTCTGTTGAGCCATTTCCATCATAAGTGGACTGGATTTAACAGGTTCTAAGCCGTTAGCAGTTCGATATTCATTTAAAAGGTTCAACATTTGATTAGTTAAATCTTCATACTGTTGTTTATCTATACCGTTTATGGTTTCTGCGTTCGCTTGAATGATATTATTATAGTCGATATTGCTTATAGTAGGTACTATCATTGAAAATATGAGTATCCCTGCAACTAATTTTTTTATATTCATAATAAAAACCTCCATGTATTGTAGATACTTACATTATATCACTATAAATGGATATTTTCAACTATGAAATTATGGCATATATTATTCAAAAAAAAGAAATCCATATTTATTATAGATTTCTTTTTATATTTTAAAGTAGAGAGGGCAATCTACTTTAATAATAGCTATATATATACTTTCAAAATATTCTACAAATAAAATTATATTTCTCTTTTAAATAAAATAGTATTTCACTAATCCCCAAGCCCTCTATTAATAACGTTCATATATATAACCGTTTAGATACTAAAAATGTTACACTAAAAAATTAAGTTCTACGTTTTGAACAAATTAAAGTTGATAGTTCAACTTTGATTTGTGATATTTCACAAAAAATAAAAACCTCCTATATTACGGAGGTTCTTACTTTATTGAGAGAGATTTAAAAAAGGAATTTTCAAATTTTAGAAATTTAGAAAGAGATTTTTTCTTTCTATATATAAAACTGTTCAAAACCCTAAAATGTTACATTAATTTTTAAAAAATATTCAAGTTCTACATATATTACAAATTTTACGGGATTTAACTTCTTTAATTTGTGCATATTAATCAAGGGTATCTGTTAGAGGCACTGTAACAAAAACCTTTGGAACAAAAGTAACACTACTTTTTCGATAGTTTACTAATTCATATTTACTATTAAAATCTTCATATGTACTGATATACTGTTGCATGGTTAACTTAGATTTTCTATCATTCATAGCATAGCTACATGAATTTAAGATATTTGTAGGTACACTTGCCTTAGATTCCTTATCAATTCTAAATACGACTTCAAAAGGTGCTGTGTTCTCATTAGAATATTCTGATGGAGTATCAAGAATATCATCAAAATACATATTGTTGTAATCTGGTATGGGATATGGGTCATTACCTTCCATGTATTTATTTAACATGGAAGTATTTATTATAACCCATTCTTCCATATCCAAAGAGTATAATTCTTTAAAAGTACAGTTTTTGTATCCTTTGAAAGCAATGTACTTTTGATATAGTAATGTACAGTTAAGTTCAGTTTTCATTCTGTATTCTGCCTCTTGATATGTAGCAAGAGCCTCATAACTTGTATAATAGATATTACCTTCGGTATCTACTAGTTGAGTTATATCGGATATATTATCCATATCATTAAGAAGTTTTTGTTCATAAGTAGATGTTAAATCGTCATCGTAAAGGGTTTCCCAAGTTATTCCATAGTCTAACCAATCCACGCCGTATTGGTCATATTCTTCAGCTGGACTTATATAGTTATCTTCTATATCAATTGCATCAGAAGTAGTGGCGACGCTGTCCTCATAATCTACATTACTTCGAGAACTCATTCCTAATGGAATTATTATACTAGCCACTAATATAGTTCCTACTACTATTTGACCTATCTTAGAAAAGTTTATTTTTTTACGCTTTTTTCCAAAAGTGTGATTTTTAATAGGTCTAACTTGTGTATTGGTAGATATACTAACTCTTTCTATTGGATAATTTTCTTTTTTTTTGTTAGGTATAGGTTCGCTTATATAGGTAGTTTGATTGTTAAAATTATCAATATCTTCTGGTTTAGTAAGTTTTATGGTCTTTCTAGGAGTGCTATTGGAACTCTTTACAGATTGACTATCTTTTAATATTGAACTACTATCTTCACAATTAGAAGTATCTTTAAGTAGTAAATCTAGTGATGTATTAAAGTAATTACTTATAAATATTAACTTATCTATTTCAGGATATCCTTTGCCACTTTCCCACTTAGATACAGATTGCCTAGATACTCCTAAAAGTTCAGCAAATTCTTCTTGTGACATTCCGCTACCTTTTCTTAATTCTTGTAATTTGTATGCAAATTTCATAAAAACCAATCATCTCCAAACGTTAATAATTTAGTTATAAATCTTGAAGTTTCTGTATTTATTATATATCAATAAGTAGAATATTTCAACCAACTTTAAGTAGCAGTAAAAATATGGTAATTAAAAAGCACAAAAAAATATGCAACTTTAAGTTGCACTAAAAAAGTTTGAAAGGCGTTTAATTTATTTTTTCTAATCTTTCAAATAGATTATATCACATTTTAAAATAAAAATCAACGTAGTTTCGTAACTTTTTATTTAAGATTAAGTAAAATTTTAGAGTATTATCTGTTCATCATACGGGTGGACATTCCACTATTAGCCGAACCAGGTTGACCAAATAGCAGTAACAGTATATGAAGTCTAATCTCATCACGATATTGAGGCTTTACCATATAATACATATAACTTTCTAATACAGCTACATCGGAAAGTTGTCTGCCCTCAATTTTGAAGTTTACAAATCCCATAGGAGCGTACTTATTATAGATATCTTCTGGTGTAACGTGTATGGATAACTTTGTAGTTTCATAAAATTCCAAAGCCATTTGTGGACATGAAAAATCTTGGAAGTTAGTTATAGGCTTATTCGGAGTGTATTTAAAATGTTTAGCAAGGTCTATCTGTTGTTTAGCGATGGTGTAATAGTGTTCTTTTCGACGCTTACAATGTGGTGTGCAACACGCATTTATGAGTATCTCACACTTTTCCTTATGTGGAAGTTTTTCCAATACATCAAATTGATTGTTCCAATTATAGTCTAGTACTACAAACTTGTAGTCTTTGTTTAGTTCGGATATTACATCGTCAATATCTTCTATCTGCTTACAAGTAGAGGATATCAATGGATATTTAGGATAGTTTTTTCTAATATACTGTTCTAGTTGTGGCGATAACACTATAACTTCATTTAGACCATTTTCAGCAATCTTTAAACAGTGATTACAAAACTCATCTTTAAGTTGAACTTCCTCAGTGATTAACGGATTACTAAAAGTGTATCTACAAGGAATACCTCTAGCGTTGAACTGCCTTAGAATGTAGTCTATCATACGAGGGTCTATAGTACCACAGAACAATCTGCCACCGTTCCACATAGATGTTGGAAAAGTTCCATATACTGAACCTATATTAACGCCATCGTAGAAACATTCGGGGCGTTGTCTAAGGGTATCGGCTAATATTAGATTTAGTTTCATATGGCGAACGAAGTCTGGAATATGAAAGTTTATCTTCATAAGAGTAAAAATCCTTTCTATTTATGGTAAAAACCACTCTAACGTTAGTTAGAGTGGTAAAAAGTAAGAGAAATTTAATAGACAATTAGTTCATAATAGTCTTTTCGTTTTCCTTATCGAAAATGTGAATCTTGTTAGGGTTAAGAACTACTTGAATAGTATCTTGTGGCTTAGCTGTAGATGTTGGAGCAACTCTAGCAGTTAAAGAGTTACCTTCACAGTTTAAGTATAGATATGTTTCAGCACCCATCATTTCAGTGATTTCAACATCGCAGTTGATAACGCCAGTAGTAGCATACATGATATCGTTAGGGTCATCGGAGATGTTTTCTGGTCTAATACCCATAGTGATTTCTTTGTTTACATAAGCTGGTAACTTATCATTTACCTTTTCAGCTGGAATAGCTACTTGATACTTAATGCCCTTTGAAGACTTAGTATCTTCAGAACCAAATTCAACGTAGTAAGTTCCGTTTACATCTTGTTTTAATTCACCATCGATAAAGTTCATTTGTGGAGAACCTAAGAATCCAGCAACGAACTTGTTACAAGGTCTTTCATATAAAGCTTGTGGTACGTCGATTTGTTGAACGTAACCGTCCTTCATAACTACTATTCTATCACCTAGAGTCATAGCTTCTGTTTGGTCGTGAGTAACGTAGATGAAAGTAGTACCTAGTCTTTTGTGTATCTTAGAAATTTCAGTTCTCATTTGAGCACGAAGTTTAGCATCAAGGTTAGATAGAGGTTCGTCTAGTAAGAATACTTGTGGTTGACGAACTATTGCACGTCCCATAGCAACTCTCTGACGTTGACCACCAGACATAGCCTTAGGTTTTCTATCTAGTAAGTGAGTTAAATCTAAGATTTTAGCAGCTTCTTCAACCTTCTTTTGAATTTCGTCCTTAGGAACTTTTCTTAACTTTAGACCGAAAGCCATGTTTTCAAAAACTGTCATATGAGGATATAGTGCGTAGTTTTGGAAAACCATTGCGATATCTCTGTCCTTAGGGGCAATATCGTTTACTAATCTATCGCCGATATATAGTTCGCCCTCAGAAATTTCTTCTAGACCTGCAATCATTCTTAAAGTAGTTGACTTACCACAACCAGATGGTCCTACAAGGATTATAAATTCCTTATCTCTAATTTCTATGTTTACGTCTGAAACGGCTACAACACCGCCTGGATATTTTTTGTAAATTCCACGTAATGATAAACTTGCCATAATAAAAAAGGCCTCCCACACATAATAATTTTTTGCCAATCATAAATCCCAATTGACTACAATAATATAATACCAAATTTACAGTATAAATTTCAAGTATATAATTATACAAATTTATAATTCAATGTTTGTTATAAATGATGAAATTTTGGATTGAAAATCTTTTTCAAAAAATTTTGTATCAGTATTTTTCAAGATTTCAGTTAATTCTTTGTGCAAAACTTCCAAAACGCTTCCTTTTGGCAAATTTTCACTTAAAGCAAGGTTTCCTATTTGAAATCTAAATAAATATTCCACATGATTTCCCACACTAGCAAACATTCTTTTAACTTGATGATACTTTCCCTCATATAGTTCTACTACTGCATAGTATGGAGATTTTTCCCATGGAATAACTCTGCTAGGCAAACATACTTCTCCATTAGACAACTCTATTCCCTTGGAAAATTTTTCAATATATTCAGTTTCAAAAGGTCGGGATAGTCTTACAATATAGTACTTAGCAACATGGTTCTTACTGGATAGTATCTTATGTGAAAACTCTCCATCATTGGTAAGTAGAACGAATCCTTCACTGTCCTTATCCAGTCTACCAGCAGGAAATAGATTTTTATCTTTAAGTTCATCTGGAAGTAGGTCTATGACGGTCTTGCTTATGCCATCTTCAGTGGAACAGACTACTCCAGAGGGTTTGTTCATCATGAAGTATCGCAAACCAAATTCCGATACTTTTTTACCATCTACTAATACTACAGACTTATTGGTATCTATTTTTATATCCGATTTTTTAACCGATATGTTATCTACTAATATCTTATTATGTTTAATTAAGTCTTTAATCTGCGAACGGGAATATTCTGTATTGTTAGATATAAACTTATCTAACCTTAATATAGGCATCGTTAGAACCTCCTTTAGCTATCGTACTTTCTAACACGCAAAGGTATATTAAGACTATCTGCAACACTTTGCGATAGTGCTATCTCCTCTTTAGATATTACATCTACAACGCTAAATATAACGTTTGGAGCAACTTTCTTACATTCATTAGCGAACTCTAACATTGCATGATAAGAACCCTCTTTAAATTTAGGTCTTGTTACTTTTAGATAGCTTTCCTCACAACCTGCATTTAAACTAACTGATATAGTATCAAAACAACCTTTAAGTTCAGGAACTACATCTCTTTTGTGTATAAGATTTGCTAAACCATTAGTATTAATTCTAATTTTGCAGTTAGAAACCTCTCTTAGATACTTACATACTTTAACGACTATATCTACACGTTCAAGAGGTTCACCATATCCACAAAATACAATCTCATTGTACTTGGATAGGTCGTGTTGTTCAAATGCAGATATAATCTCCTCATAAGATGGCTCTCTGTCTAACCAAAGACTATCCGAACCATAAGCACCATCGCCATTGTTACGAATACAGAACGTACACGCACATGGACATTTATTAGTAACGTTGACATATAAATTTTGTCCTACTTCATATAGAATGGTCATCATAAAACATAACACCCTTTCATAATATAAACGGATTACTTAAGTAATCCGTTTTGATTATATTAATTCTTTTTTACTCTATTAAGTAACTTAGATGGCTTTTTGCTTTCCTTTAAAATAAAGAATATCAATATTAATAGAGCCACTATAAACAATACAATACCTAAGCCTAAGCCTTGTGGGAAGAAACTTAATTTTACTGTATGAGTACCTTCATCTACAGGAATACCCATCAAGCAACCGTATAGTTCAACAGGTTCGACCTTTTTGCCGTCTACTTTGACAGTCCAGCCACCCTCTAGTGGTATAGATGTAAATAACATCTGTCCAGATTTTGCGTTTACTTGAGCAGTAATATTAGTAAATCCTTTATTACTAGATGTTATTTCCCAACCACCAGTAGCAAGTTGAGCAACTGCGTCCTTTTCGGCTTGAGTATCTAGTTGATAGAACCATTGGTCTAACATATAACAGTACTCATTGGCGATAGTTAATCTAACAGAAATATATTGGTCTTTCTTGAAGTATCCTAGACGCTTAACGTTGTAGTATTGAGTTTCATAGAAGTAATCAACAAATTGATAGTCTTCCCATTCTTGAGTTTCTTCATTGTAATCAGTACTATACCAAACGTTTATTTTCTTTTCGTTTATTGCTGGTAAGTATAGGTATATAGGATTGTCACTTTCCGATTGTATTACATAATCTACAGTGTGGTCGCCAGTACCAGTAGCAGTATACTTATTTTGAACACCTGCACTTTGAACATCTACGTTACTGTAAGTAGGTTCATCTAGTGGATACAAACGTGTGAAAAATTGTTGGTTTGTACCTAACATCGATGCTAACATATTGTTTTGGTTCTCAAATGGATTTGCTATATAGTTGTTAGTATAATCGGTGTGTTGTAATTCGGTATACATTGCATTGTTAGATACCATGTATCCTATAGGTAGAGCGTCATCGTTTAGATATGTCTTAACACTAGAGGCCGTATCGCTATAGTATAGTTCGTAGTTAGGGTCTTGTTGACCGTTCTCATCATAGATATACTTAATACCTAATAAGTCATCGGCAATTAGAGTGTTCAAGCCGTTGTAACGTGTGTAGTGACCTCTTTCAGTAAATCCTAAACATGATATAAAGTCTATAGCCTTAGCGTTCATGGTAGAACTTGAATGAGTAATACCTTTGATATTTAATAGTAAATCATCGTTTACGGTTCTAAAGTTAGTCTTTTCAGAACGATATAGTCCAGAATCTTTACTATTTACTTCGTTAGTAATGTTAGTCCATTGTTCTTTAAACTCATCGTATTGTATAGCCGAACTATATGTTACGTCTGCATCGATATCTTTAAAGGTTTCAAGAGAGTTCATAGTTAGTTCGCATGATACTATTAGTGCCATAACTAAAGGTATTGTCTTTCCTCTAGGATTTGACTTAAATCCATAGAACAACAACGCAAAACAGAATGTCAATGCTACAGTAAACCATAATGAACCTAAAGTATCTAAGTTTTCATACTCTCTAGTTTCAGCCCATAGAATATATATAACTATTCCAGCAAATACACCTGCGATATCTCTGCCAGATATTCCATCATAATTTTTAAATACTTCAGCACTCATACTTATTAGCAAGAATGATACTATAAAGGAATATCTATAAGGTAGCCAGTTAGGAACTTGTCCACCATGCCATAACATATCTATAGGTTTAATGTACATGGAAAAGAACATTATAGCTAATAGTATAGTATAGCCAATCTTTTTATTAGGCTTAATTTTTTTATTCAAGATGTATAAAGGTGTCATTAATACGCATATTACACCACAATATATATCAGCTAGACCTTCATTTCTTACGGTATCGTAGCAAGATGGAAGTAGTCTAGTAAGCATATCTATAGCAGTGAACTGTATCTTTAGTGAGAAGTCTGGTTCAGTAAAGTCGAACTTACCTAGTTTTAGTGAACAGTATATTGGAAGTATCATAATAGCAGATAGCATAGCTCCAACTATAGCACCAACTCCGAAGTCCACAAATGACATAAACTTATCTTTAGCACCCTTGTACTGTCTTTCTGTAACAAAACATAGATAGAATAAAAAGTATAGTACAGAAAAGATTGCTAACATAAATCCAATATAGAAGTTTGCTATAAATAGTAACGCTAATGGGATTATAAAGTTTACTTTCTTTCTTTCATCGATAAGTTTTTCAATACCTATCATAATTAGAGGCATATATATTAGGCCATCTAACCACATAGGGTCCATTAATTGAACTATAGCATAGCCACATACTCCCCACAATGTTGAGAATATTACAGAGTGTAATGGCTGTACCTTCTTGGAATGTTGTAGATAGTAACTCATAGTAACACCTTGAGTTCCTAACTTGCATAGTTGCATTATAAATAGACTTGTGGTCATGTACTTTTGTGGAAATAGTACAGTTATCAAAGTGAACGGACTGGCTAGATAATAACCTATTATACCCATAAATTCACCTGAAAGGTTTCTTGACCAACTATAGAATATACTATTATCACCTAATAGTGCTTGTCTAAAGTATTCAAAGTAGTATACATATTGACCGTTTAAGTCTAATACTAATACTGAGTTGTCACCATCACGTTTAGCTGGAAAAGCGTCAAATAAGGCATATGCTATATAACCAATAACGAAAGGTAGTATAAATGCTAAGATATAATATCTTTTATCTATAGCCCATGTTTTTAAACGTGATAAAATACTCTTATCATTATTTGTTTTAGTTTTGGTGGAAGTAGATTTAACTACTTTTTTATCAGTTTGGGTCGTAGCAGATGCGGACGGTTGTTCGGAAACGTTTAAGCCGTCAGCATCTTCTAAGTGTTCAAAGCTGTCATTAATTGGATTGTTATCCATACTTTAAAAATCCTCCTTTTGTAGTTTTATATAAGATAATACGAACCTATACATAAAGTATGTGTCGGTTCGTATTAGATAGCCTTAAATAGTATATAGTTAGATTATACTATTTTCAAGCCATAAAAATTCCATACTTTAAACTTATTGATATTTGCATATGCACATACTATGTATTATACAATATCTTCTTTATTTTTACAAGTGATTTTTATAATTTTTTTCTACAAATAATTATATAACCTTTAGAACTCCTAAAACTATTAAAAGTATTCCACCTATAAAAGATATATCTGGAATATTCGAAAACTTTCTGCCTATTATAGAACCTATCCAAACTGATATACTTTGAACTATCAATACACTGACAGATACTTCTACTAAATTTAAACTACTTCCACTAGCAATTCCACCCGTAATGGAATCTAAAGACATCAAAAATGATACCAATACTGCCTCTTTAACTGATATCTCCTTAGAGTTGTCGCAATCGGCACAACTACCACACACAAATACATCTAGTACAGACTTATTTTCAACATCATTTTGTAGAACCTCTTTAGTAGATGCTCTATAGTTTTTGTGTTTTTGTATCAACCATTTTATTATGTTCATTCCACCCATGGCACATAGAACTCCACAACATACACTAGAACACATTCTGTTAGGAACGAAATTACATATAATTTCAGAACAGTATATCGATATGGCTACCATTAACGCTCCGACCACGCCAACACATATTGATGACTTTATTGGAATTTTTATGCAATCAGCACCACAAGATATCGCTACCATAAAAGTATCTATGGAAACTGCTAATACAAAGATACATTCATTAATCATATGTTTATTATCACCACTTAAAAGTTATCACAAAAATTTCACTTGATAATTATTACCTTTTGTGATATTATAGTATAGTAATATTCTACATTAAAAAGTAAGATTATTACTTACATACTATGAAAATCTATAAAGATTGGTGAATTTTATATGAGTAATAAAGAAAAAATTTTAAATATCCTTTTGGATAATAAGGGTGATTATGTATCAGGGGAGGATATCGCTAATAGTTTGCAGATATCTAGGAATGCTGTTTGGAAGTCTATAAGTAAGTTAAAAGAAGAAGGCATATCTATACTATCTTCAAAGAAGTTAGGCTATATGTTGCCTTCCGATTTGGATATCCTTTCTAAAGAAGAAATATCTAATGCTTTAATCGATGAGTTGAAATGTACAGAGATACATCTGTTAAATACCGTGGATTCTACTAACGATTACGCTAAAATGTTGGCTAAACAAGATGCTCCAGAGTATACGTTGGTAGTCGCAGATACTCAAACACATGGCAAGGGCAGAATGGGTAGAGTCTTTAGTTCTCCATCTGGGACAGGTATCTATATGAGCTTTATACTTAGACCTAAAACTAGTTTGGAAACTGCTCAACTTATAACTTCATGTGTTGCGGTAGCCATATCAAAGGCTATAGATACTCTTTGTAACTGCTCTAGTAAGATAAAATGGGTTAATGATATATTCTTGAATGATAAAAAAATTAGTGGTACTCTTACTGAGGGTGCTATAAACTTTGAAAATGGTTCTTTTGAGTATGCTATAGTTGGTATAGGTATAAACGTTCGTTCTGTTAAGAATATCTTTGATGGCGAACTTTCTAGCATAGCTACGTCCATTGAGGACGAAACTGGTTTAAAGATATCTCGTAGCCGACTTATTGCCGAAGTCTTTAATAATGTATATTTGCAATTGCAATCCATTGATGAGAAATCTTTTATAAAAGAGTATAAAAAGCGTTCTTTAATAGTCGGTAAAGATGTAATAGTATCAGAAAATGGTCAAGAAGTCTTTGCTAAGGCTATTGGAATAGACAAAACTGCTGGTTTGATAGTTCAATTTGAAGATGGCTCAACTAAAGTTTTGAACTCTGGTGAGGCTAGAATTAGAAAATGTTAATTTTTTAGTTCACAATGTCACATAAGTATGATATAATATCCTTTTGGGAGGTTTATTATGAATACTTTGAAAACTTTTTTTAAAAATGAAACTGTATTTGTAATATCGTTTATATGTGCAGTTGTATCTATGATTATAGTGCCACCTAATAGTAACTATCTTGGATATGTTAACATATCAGTATTGATAATGCTCTTTTGCTTAATGTTAGTTGTCGCTGGATTTAATTCAATTGGAATGTTTAACTTAATATCTAAAAAGTTGTTGAGTAAAACATCGGATACTAAAGTCATATCTTTGATATTGGTTAATATGTGTTATGTGCTATCTATGTTCATAACTAACGATGTGGCTTTGATTACTTTAGTCCCTTTAACTTTGAATATTTTAAAATCTTGTGATATTAAAACTAACATAAAAGTAGTCACTATAGAAACCGTATCGGCAAACTTAGGAAGTATGGTTACTCCTATAGGAAATCCACAAAATATATTTATTTACGAACACTATGGACTATCTATACAGGATTTTTTTAAAATAATGCTACCTCTAGGATTGCTCAGTTTAATAGTTATCAATTTGATATTAATAGTATCTAAGTCAGAAAAGATATCCTTTAGTAGTAACACTAGTAGTATAAAGTTAGATACTAAACCTTTGATATTCTACAGTATTATGTTCTTGATATGTATATTAACAGTATTAAAGATTATATCTCATGTTATATGTTTGATATCGATATTAGTTCTAGCTTTGATAGTAAATCCTAAGATAGTATCTAAAGTGGATTATATTCTACTGTTGACGTTTGTATCATTTTTTATATTTGTGGGCAATATCGGAAGTATTGAGTTAGTACATACGTTTATATCTAAAGTATTGCAAGGCAGAGAAGTTATAATCTCAGTAATACTATCCCAGATTATAAGTAACGTTCCTGCTACTTTGATGTTATCATCATTTACCAATAATTTCAAACTACTATTAGTTGGCGTAAATTTAGGTGGTCTAGGAACTTTAATAGGTTCGTTAGCTAGTTTGATATCTTTTAAGTTTTTTTCAAAAGAGTATCCTAAGTATATCAGTAGATATATACGCTTGTTTAGTGTGTATAACTTCTTAATATTGGCTCTACTATTGATGGTATTCTATGCTACCAATATATATTGGTTAAAATAAAATATCTAATATGGATATTTATTAAAATTTTTGTTGCAAAATAAATACATATGTGTTAAAATAAAAACATATGTAAAATTTTTAAGATGATAAGGAGTATTTTTATTATGAGTAGTTATAATAGCTATGAAAGTCCATTCTGTACTAGGTACGCAAGTAAGGAAATGCAGTATATATTCTCTGCAGATAAAAAGTTCACTACTTGGCGTAGACTTTGGGTCGCTCTTGCTAGAGCAGAAATGAAGTTGGGCTTGAATGTAACTCAAGAACAAGTCGACGAATTAGAGGCTAATGTCGAAAATATAAACTATGAAGTAGCTAAAGAACGTGAAAAGGCTTGTCGTCATGATGTTATGTCCCATGTATATGCCTATGGTAAGGCTTGTCCTAAAGCAGAAGCTATAATTCATTTAGGAGCAACATCTTGTTACGTTGGCGATAATACTGACGTTATAGTAATGCGTGATGCTTTAAATCTAGTTAAAAAGAAATTGGTTAGTGTTATAGCACAACTATCCGACTTTGCTATGAAATATAAGGATATGCCTTGTTTAGCATATACACATCTACAACCTGCACAACTAACTACTGTAGGTAAAAGAGCTACTCTTTGGACTAACGAACTTCTTATGGATTTACAAGACCTAGATTTTAGACTTGAAAATCTATGTTTATTAGGTTCTAAGGGTACTACTGGAACACAAGCATCTTTTAAGGAACTTTTTAACGGTGATACTACTAAGGTTAAAGAGTTGGAAAAGATGATTGCTGAAGAGATGGGCTTTAATCCTAAGAATGTAGTTCCAGTATCTGGACAAACTTATTCAAGAAAGGTAGACTATCAAGTAGTAAGTACTCTATGTGGAATAGCACAATCTTGTAGTAAGTTCTCTAACGATATGAGAATATTACAAAGTTTTAAGGAAATGGAAGAACCTTTTGAAAAAGAACAGATTGGCTCATCTGCAATGGCTTATAAGAGAAATCCTATGCGTTGCGAAAGAATTACATCTTTGGCACGTTATGTAATGGTGGATAGTCTTAACCCTGCTTTTACTAGTGGTACTCAATGGTTTGAAAGAACTCTTGACGACTCTGCTAACAAGAGAATTTCCGTTGCTGAGGCTTTCCTTGGTGTAGATGCTATTCTAAACATAATGCTAAACGTTACAGATGGTCTTGTTGTATATGATAAGGTTATCCGTCAAAGAGTTATGAACGAACTTCCATTTATGGCAACTGAAAATATCATGATGGACGCCGTTAAAAAGGGTGGTAACAGACAACAACTCCATGAACAGATTAGAAAGTATTCTATGATGGCTGGTGAACAAGTTAAGGTTTATGGTAACAAAAATAATCTATGCGATTTAATAGTTGCTGACCCTATGTTCATGATTTCTCAAGAGGAAATCGATAATATTTTAGTTCCTGAAAACTTTACTGGTTTAGCTCCTCAACAAGTAGTTGAGTTCGTTCAAGAACACGTTAAACCTATATTAGATGCTAACAAGGATTTATTGGGTCAAAAGGCTGAAATTAATGTATAATATTTAATATAATATATATTTTATAACTATACTACGTTTTTAGGAGGTTTTCTGTTTGAATAAAAAGATTAAAAAGCCAGTCTTTTTTATCGTGTTTATATTGATAGCAGTCTTTAGTGCGTCGGTATACTTTGGATTTCAAACTTGGTTCGGTGACATACCAACTACATATATTAAATCCATAAACGATATTAGACTAGGTATTGATATTCAAGGTGGTGTTGATGTAGCGTTTACTCCTGCTGATGATGTCGATGCTACTGACGAACAGCTTGACGCAGTTATGGAAACCATGAAAGTACGTCTTGCATCTTTGGGTATCAACGATAGTGAAACTTATGTCGATTATAACAACGACAGAGTTATTGTGCGTTTTCCATGGCAATCGGGAGAAACAGATTTCGACCCAGAAAGTGCCGTTAAAGAACTCGGTGAAACTGCCATGTTACGCTTTATGTCGGGTACTGAGTATAATTTGGATAACGTTATACTAGAGGGTACAGACGTTACTAATGCTTATGCTGCTACTATTCCAAATGAGTCTACTGGTGGCAGAGATTATGTCGTATCTTTAGAGTTCTCCGATGAGGGTGCTACTAAGTTCGCTGATGCTACTGGAGAACTATATTCTCAAAAAGGTTATATATCTATTTGGATGGACGATACTTGCGTAAGTTCTGCAACGGTATCGGCACATATTACCGATGGTAAGGCTATCATTCAAGGTAACTTTGACTACGACCAAGCTAAAAGTTTAGCCGATAAGATAAACAGTGGTGCTCTACCTTTTAATTTGGAAACTGCTAGTTTTAAGACAATCTCACCTACACTAGGTACTGGTGCTTTAAATGCTATGATTTTAAGCTGTGCTATAGCCTTTGTAGTAATAGCTATCTATATGATAGTTCTATACAGACTTCCTGGTTTTGTGGCTGATATTGCTCTAATTGGACAACTTGCTGGTACACTTGCAGTAGTATCAGGATATTTTAGCTTTATGCCAAGTAATACTTTGACTATTCCAGGTATAGCAGGTATTATACTATCTGTTGGTATGGGCGTAGATGCTAACATAATAACTTGCGAACGTATAAAAGAAGAATTGGCTAGAGGAAAATCTTTAGATACTGCTCTTAAAAATGGTTACGCTAGAGCCTTCTCAGCAGTATTAGATGGTAACTTAACTCAAATTATAATATCTATAATACTAATGGGTGCGTTTGGTGTTCCAGATACCTTCTTTGCTAAGATGCTCAACTTTGTATTCTTTGCATTTGGAACTACTACCGATAGTACTATCTATTCATTTGGTTTAACTCTATTAACTGGTGTTATCTTAAACTTATTTATGGGTGTTCTATGTACTCGTTTAATGATAGTTTCTCTATCCAAGTTTAACTGCTTTAAGAATAAGTCTTTATATACTGAAAAGTTCAAAGAACCTAAAAAGAGGGATTTCTTAGGTAAGAAGAAAGTTTTCATAACAATATCATGTGTATTAATGATACTATCTGTAGCAGTAGCACCATTCTTTGCAAAGGTTGCTATAGAGTTTAAAGGTGGTACAATGCTATCATACGCTTACACTGGCGAATTAAATGCTGATGATGTTAAATCTAAAGTTGAAGAAGTTGCTGGTTCTAGTGTAAATGTTCAAACAGGTGAACTCTTTGGAGATGACCAAAATAGAAATAGTATTACTATATCGTTTGTATCCAATGAGGGTTTAACTTCAGATAAGCAATCAGAAATTACTAACATTGTACAAGAAGTTTTCCCAGATAATAATATAGAAATCTTAGACTCTAATGATGTTAGTCCAGCATCTGGTAAGTCGTTCATGTTAAAGTGTGTAGTAGCTGTAGTATTTGCATCTTTAATGTTGATACTCTACATTGCCCTAAGATTTAAAAAGATTGGTGGTCTATCGGCTGGTGTTTGTGCCATAGTTAAACTATTACACGATATTATTATCACTTTTGGAGCGTTCGTTCTATTAGGATATGAAGTAAATGCTAACTTTATGGCAGTAATATTGACTATTTTAGGTTATTCTATAAACGATACTATTGTAATCTATGATAGAATTAGAGAAAACAGAACTCTAATGCCTAAGGATTCTTTAGATGATATAGTAAACATTAGTATTAGTCAAACTTTAAAGCGTTCATTAAGAACATCTATTACTACAATATTTACAATGTTGACAGTTTCTGTAGTATGTGGTGTTAGTGGAATTACATCTATACTAAGTTTTTCCATTCCATTGGCGATTGGTTTAACAGTAGGTACTTACTCCTCATTGTTCTTTAACACTCCAATTTGGACTTCTTGGAATGATAAAAAATCTAAAAATGTAAATGCTAATTAAGTCTAACCTTAATGAAAAACACCTTGATTTCAAGGTGTTTTTTTGTTATAATTATTATATGATGTATATAGAGGTGATTTTTATATGAAAGCAGGAGTATCTTCTGCGTGTTTGTATCCACAAATATTAGAGGATTCTGTTGAAGATTTGGCTAAACGTGGAGTTAAAAATATAGAAATATTTGTAAATTCTGATTGTGAATTGGAAGAAACTTATCTAATAGAGTTGAAATCCATTATGGATTACTATGGCACAAAGTGTGTATCTTTACACCCTTATACTTGTCCTATTGAACCTATGATGTTCTTTACTAACTATGAACGCCGTGTAACAGATGCTTTAAAGTATTATTCTAAGTATTTTAAGGCTATGAATATATTCGGTTCTAATATATTAGTGTTCCATGGTAATAAGGCAGTCGTTCCAGTGGAAGAAAATCTTTATTTTGATAGATTTTTTAAGTTAGCTGAATTAGGTAAAAAGTTCGGGGTTGTAGTTGCTCAAGAGAACGTTGCTAGATGTCAATGCAATAATATTCCTTTTATGGTCAATATGGTTAGACAGTTAGGAGATACTGCTAAGTTCGTAATAGATTTAAAACAGGCTATTAGAAGTAATTTGAATATTTTTGATATCATTGATGCCATAGGCTACAATATAGCACATATTCACATAAGCGACCACACATCTACACAAGATTGTCTTCCTTTGGGTATGGGCGTATTAGATATCAATCTACTATTGAATAGGTTGAAAGAAAAATCCTTTGATGGCTCTATAATGCTTGAACTATATAGAAATAACTTCGATACTGTTGAACAGTTAAAAGATAACTATTCTTATCTTTGTAGTTTAATAGATAACTCTTTTTAGGAGGTTCTTTTTATGAAATGTATATTTTGTGGTTTCGATGATTTAACCGTTGTGGACTCTAGACATATTGATGATAAACGCATTAAACGTCGTAGAGAATGTTCTAACTGTCACAAACGCTTTACTACCTATGAATATGTTGACAGACCTACGCTAATGGTTAAAAAGAAAGATGGTAACTTTGAACCGTTCGATAGAAATAAACTATCTAGAGGAATTTTTTCTGCTATTAAAAAGCGTCCAATAAGCACATCTAAGGTGGACGAAATTATAGAGTTTGTAGAAAATTCTTGTGAAAATGATATGCGTACTCAAATATCATCAATTGAAATCGGTGATATGGTTATGCAGAAACTTAAAGATATAGACCAAGTCGCTTATGTTAGATTTGCCTCTGTATACAAGGCTTTTAATGATGTGGACGGCTTTATAGATATTATATCTACACTTTCTGACAAAGATTAAAATTTCATTAGAATAGTTTACAGTTTGAATAATTTTTGAAATATATCTTGACTTTTTTACATAACTATGTTATTATACACTTAGTAAGTAAAACATAATCTCGATTATTTTAGAAAAGAGGTATTTTATTATGAATGATTTAAACGGAATTTTTAATACTCCTGACCATACAGATGAATTTGACTATAATGAGGTGCAAAATACTAATGTGGTTATAACTGCATTGACATATGTTCTATTTTTTATACCATACATATTTGCACCAAACTCAGCATATGCTAAGTTTCATGCGAACCAATCGTTAATATATCTAATATGTGGAATTGTACTAAGTGTAGTAAGTTCAATTCTATGTGCCGTAACTGGAGGTATTCCTCTTTTAGGCAAGTTGGTTGGATTTATAATTCCTACAATAGTTTGGATTGTAAACGTTGGTCTATTTATAATAGGTATAGTTCATGCTTTTAACAAACAAGCAAAAGAATTACCTATAATCGGTGGTTTTACCATTCTAAAGTAGCTTTTACGGAATTCACTTTTTATTATTCATGAATTCCTTATTTCCTTGAAATACTTCCTACATACTTTATGTAGGAAGTTTTTATATTCTAAAATAAAACTTTCTTGAATATATATTCTATATATTAATAATCAAGGAGTGGTTTAAGTGGTTTGTGCTACCGTTAGAATGAAAGATGTTAAACTTTTTGGATTTATTCTTGGTGCTATAATTGTAATGTTGGGTTGTGTGTTTGGTACTTATAAATATCTAACTAAAGATATAGTTAGATTGTCTACATATTCCGATAGGGTTCAGTATTTAGAAACTTTAAGCATCGATACAGATAGTATTGTAGAAACCTCTAAAGATATAACTATACCTTGCGACTTTAATGAAACTTATGAACAGTATTCTAAAGTACAAGTATCTAAAGGTTTTCCAGATTTACATTCTTTTAAGGGCGAAACTGCTATAGTATATAATTACACTCTACAAGATGGCTCTAATGTACAACTATTAGTATGCAACGATATATTAGTAGGTTCTTTTTTTAGCTGATTACTATACTATATTAAAAAAACTATGGACAAATTTTCATAAGTATGATAAAATATCAGTAACTAGATTTTTCAAAGAAAGAGGTCATTTTTGTGAACTATACTAAATTAACTACTATTTGTGGAGTTCCTTGCGTTGAGATATCTGCTGGTGGCTATACTGCATCTGTTGGATATGCAATAGGCTCTAATGTGCTAAGACTTCATAACGATATCGATGGTGTGGAAGTCTTTAGATATAATCCTAATAATACTATGGAAGATATATCAAAATCAGCTGAGGTTTGGGGTTTACCATCACTATACCTACCAAATAGATTTGCCGATGGCGTTCTTAAAACTTCCGATGCTACATATCAACTACCAGTAAATGAGAAAGCTCCATATAATAACCATATACATGGATTTCTACACAAAAGATGTCATTCTGTAGTGGAACATGGTACTGATGGAACTTCTGCATACGTTAAAACATCTTACCTTTATGATGAAAGTGATGAGTTCTTTAAGTATCTACCAATAAAGTTCAAAGCAGAGTATACTTTTAAAGTATCTTCAAATGGCTTAGATTACTCTGTTACTTTTACAAACCTATCCAATAAACAGATGCCTATGTCATTTGCTACACATACTACTATAAACTCTCCATTTGTAGATGGTGCTAAACAAGAAGATATTACTATTAGCGTTCCTGCTGGTGTTAAATGCGAACTAAACGACAGATGTCTACCTACTGAAAAGTTACTTCCTCTATCCGATTGGGATTTGGCTTATAAAAATGGTACTCAATGTCCAGTATTACAAGATATTTCTAATGATATGTATACTGCTGAATTTAATTCCCTTGATGGTGAAAAGTTCTATGGTGTTATCTGTACAGATAAAGCCTCTGGTAAAAGACTATGCTATCAAGTAGATGAAAAGTTTAAGTTCTGGATTGTTTGGAATGACAGAGGATTTAACGGTTACTTCTGCCCTGAACCTATGACTGCTATGATTGATGCTCCTAACCTCTCTTTAGATAAAGATGTTACTGGTTATTGTGAAGTATCACCTAATGAAAGTTATACATTAACTCAAAGATTTTTCGTTAAGTAGTATATATAAACTCATCACCTAGGTGATGAGTTTTTTTTATAGTATTCCAAGTTTATCTTTTTGATTGAGTATCTTTAAGACGCTTTCGTCAATGCGACTTTCCGATATTTCACCATTATTTATTGCACTGAGTATGGCATTAACCGATTGCTCAAGGTTTTCAGGCATTAAAACTATATCAACTCCTGATTGTATCGCCATTACAGATGCCTCTCCACTAGAATAGTTATCAGTTATAGCCTCCATGCTATGAGAGTCTGTTATAACTATTCCATTGAAGTTTAATTCATTTTTTAGCCAACCAGTTACGATATCACTAGATAAGTCACTTGGTAGATTGTTAGATAGTCCATCTATTATTATATGACCTACCATAACAAAATCTACATTTGCATTTATACCCGCTTTTATTGGAATAAAGTCTTGAGTTTCAAACTCTTGTTTGGTTCTGGTTAGAAATACAGAACCTTCATGAGTATCACCACTAGAACTTCCTAACCCTGGAAAATGCTTTAAAGTAGCAGATACTCCGTTATCTTGTAGACCCTTTACTACGTTTTCCACCATTAGAGCCACTATGTTAGGGTCATCACTGAAACATCTATTTAGTTCGTGTAGTGCATTATTAGATGTACTTAAATCTACATCGGAAACGGGTGCGAAATCCACATTGAACCCATACTTTTTTAACTCTTGTGCTAGGGTAGAACCTATATTATAGGCATCATCTTCGTTAGGATTTTCACCGTAGTACTTCATGGATTTCAATTGAGAAGTATCCAATTTGTTGCCAAGACGTGCAACGTAGCCACCTTCCTCATCTATGCAAGTAAATAACGATATGTTTGAATTCTCTTGAAGGTTAGATATCAATTCAATAGTTTGATTTTCACTATCTATATTATCACTGAATAGTATAACTCCACCTATAGCTTGATTTTTTAAGTTATTTTTTATAGTATCATTTATTTCAAGAACCTGTTCGCCATCGTTAAGAGCCTCTGGAGTTACTACAAACATTTGATATATCTTTTCTCTTAATGACATACTATCAAGAACTTCTTGAGCTTTACTTATAGGTTCTGCTGTAGTAGTATCTTGAGTGCTTACAGAAGTACTTTCTGTTATATAAGTTTCATCTAAAGTTGAAACGGTACTCACTGTAGATGTGCTATATTGAATGTTATTATTACAAGAAGTTCCTAAAAACATAAAAGATATTATAATTGGAATAGTTTTTTTAAAATTAATCATAAAAAATCTCCTAATAAAATGGCATTATGGATATTTGCAATCCATAACGCCTAATCTTTTGGATTATATTCTTAAAGCACCGACAGTCCAAGTGGTTGGATTGCTTAAATCTTCACCAGTAGGAATTATATATCTAGCCATAAAACCATTTTCTTTTAGTTCTTCAATAAGACTTTCTTTAGTCCAAGTTTTTTGATATAGTACGCAGTTTTGCCAATCTTTTTTAGTAGAGTTTTCAAAAATAGTACTTGGGATATCCATAATTAGTATACCAGAATTTTTTAGGTTAGATAGTATCTTTTTATAGATAATCTTTCTAGTAGCGTAATCAAAGTGATGGATATATCTAAAGCAAGTAATAGCATCGAAAGTACCATCTATATCTTGAGTAACATAGTCTAACTTAGATACGTATGCATTTTTAACGCTATCACTAATAAGTTGAGTGTTTGTATCTATGGAAGTACATTTGCCATATACTAAACATTCTTGAGTAATTCTACCGTTTCCACAAGATATATCTAAAATGTTTAGATTTTTATTGTTATCAAACCTATCTTCTAGTATTAGGCTAACGTTTTGGAGTTCCATAAAGTCGAAAATTTTTGAAGTGTTAGTATTAAAATCGTGGTTTTCATGATATTTAATAATATCTTCATTACTTAAAACTAAAGATTTATTTTTCTTTTGTAGAGTTTCTTTCCAAGCCTTTAATGTTAGTACATTCTTGATAGTAGACTTTTCTAGGAAAGTTTCAACAAAGTCTACTATTGAGTTTTCATTGTATATTGTGGCACTATGTAGACCTTTTTCAATAAGAATATCATTTGTATCTTTAGAGTTTACTAGATATTTATGTAACTCTAAATCGTTAAAGTAACATAGTTCTTGTAGTAGGTCAGTATCGATATTTTCAAGAGTATCTTTGGTAGTTATATTTAAAATGCTCTTTAGAGTTAGTAGTTGTGGATTTTCTTTTAATATATTCAAATCGCTAAACACACATACAGATGGCTCTATTACTGATATGTAAGTTCCAGTATTTTTAGATGGTACACATATGAAATCACCATCAAAGATAGGGTGGTCTATATCTTCAATAGATATAAACTTTATATTGTATATACTGGATTTCTTTAATATCTTATATATATCAAAAGCAGGATTTTTAACGCTTGTATCATCTAAAGATTTTATAGCACCCTTACATACTACAGTTATTATATTCTTAGTTCCTTTAAGTGATATGTTATGAAGTTCTGTTCTTAAAGTGTTCTTATAAGATGTACTCCAAGAATTGAAGTCTATATCTTTTAAATCTTTACCCTTGGCAAAAGATAGAGCATCACTTAAAGTTGTAACAGATATTTCTTTTCTACCATCATAATTTACGTTGTTTCTTAAATTAGGATTAATCTTTCTAATGTAGTTATTTATTAGGTTAGTATTATCTAAAGAAGATTTAATACAACTATCTATAACCATTAAATCATTTTTTTGTAGAACGTTAATTCTAGATTTTAAAGCATCGTTTTGTTGTACTACAGATGCTAATTTAGTTTCAAGAGTATTTATTTTGTTACAAAGTTCTTCAAAAGTAGAGTTAGTATCTTCTAAAGCTCTGCAAACGTTACTATTGAACCTATTTTGATTAGTACCAAAATCATTAATTTTATCTACGGTCTTTTTTTTGCCACCAAACAATCCTTTAGATTTGCCGTCATCTTTAGGATAAGCCTTGCTAAGCTCTCTTATTTTTTCTGCATTAGATATAAAATTCTTGTCTTTCAATGGAAAAACCTCCCTTATAGAATTAATTATATATAATAGTGCAATCTTGGTATTAGCTATACCAAGATGTCTAAAAGTTACTGATTATTCACCAAGTTCCTCCGAATTGGTTTTAACTGGGAACAGTATAATTTTTAAAGTCATAAAACAGATTTTAATGTCTAATAATAATGAATAGTTTTCAATATACATTAAATCCATTTTAAGTTTATCGTAAGGAGTAGTATCGTACTTACCAGTTACTTGAGCGTATCCTGTTAGACCAGCTTTAACGTTTAATCTGTAGGTGAACTCTGGCATAGTTTTTTCGTACTTTTCAGTCAATTCAGGACGTTCAGGTCTAGGACCAATTATCGACATATCGCCTTTTAAGATGTTCAAAAGTTGTGGAATTTCATCAAGACGATACTTTCTTAATACTGCTCCAACCTTAGTTATACGACTGTCGTTATCTTGAGCCAATTGAGGTCCATTAGCCTCAGCATTTTCAATCATACTTCTAAACTTGTAGATTTTAAACTCTTTGCCATCTTTGGTTAATCTAACTTGCTTATAGAATACTTTGCCACCATCTTCTAACTTGATGGCTATTGCACAACCTAACATAACTATAGATAATGGTATTAAAGCTATTCCAGATACTAAAATATCGAAACCACGCTTGAAAAAACGTTGTTCAAAAGATAGTCCATTGTTTCTACATAGTACTAAAGGAGTATCAAATAGTGTTACATCGTCAGCCCCTCGGATAATTATATCCGAAATAGATGGCGTTATGTAGGCTCGTTTATGATTTTTAAAACAATACTTTACTAGTTTACTTTTAAGTTCGTTGTCTATATCACAAATGATTAAACTATCATAGTTTTGTATTTCGTATAGTATTTTATCCAAGCCATTAGATACACATATAGCTTTGCAAATCATATACTTATCACTTCTAAGGCTCATTTTTTCTACTAGCGTTTGAGCGTTTTTAGAACCATCATATATCATAATCATTTTTCTAGGCGGATACAGTTTGCGAAATAATGCAGATATTCCAAAAGTCCATGCAAACGCAAATACTAAATCGAATACTGTAAGCATCACCATTGGAGATACTGGCATGAAATCTTTACCTATAAGGCTTATTTGAAAGTATTCCACTACGTTCGCACATATTATAGATATTATTTGCGAATATATTGCATCTTCAGTTTTTAAGTACCATACCTTATAGCTTCCATAGATATTCATAAAAAGCATCATAATTATGGCGTATATACCTATAACTACCCAGTGACCTCTACGATAATAGTCTAATATTTCTATGCCATCTACGGTAATTCCTCTATAGAACACATACCATACATAACCAAATGCTATTACAAATACACTCATTAATATCAAAGACGTAAAAAAAGATAAAATTCTTTTAAATTGTTCTTTATTGTTCATTTACTCAACTCTTTCTTTTGTATTTCCTAACGATATATAACACCATTCCTATATTATAACAGATATGTCATAAAAGTCAATATATCTAAAAAATATTGAGACCTTTTAGCCGAAAATACAACCTTTCAACTTAATAAAATATGTTATATTGACGATTTTATGTATCGTAAAAAGTAGAGTAAATACATAAGTATTAATTATTAACGCCGTCCATAAGAGCGTTTACTAAACTGTTATTGTACCATGTTAGTGATGTTCTATCTAGTAGATTAAAGTCATCATCATTATCCCAAATAAAGCATGGTATACCGTACTTCTTCGCAGATTGCACATAGTATTGATAGTAAGTCGCCCTAGTACTATCATTGTCCTTGTCTACTGCACCAAATTCGCCTATTATTACTGGAATACCTTTGGATATAAAAGTATCATTTAATAGTTTAAAGCCCTTATCTAAGTTAGCCTTGTCCTCATCTGAACCCCAAGTGTTCACATCACTTTCGTTACCTGCGAAATCGTATGGTGAGTAGTAGTGTACCGATACTATAACTCTATCATCGTTAGGAACTTTTAAAGCCTTTACAGATGTTTCATCTAATGATGCAGCATGAGTAGTAACTATTAAAGTTCTGTAAGTGTTGTTACCTCCAGATTTTCTAACGGTATCTACAAACTGTTGTGCAAGTTGATTTATAACATCTCTTTCTTCTTCAGTACCACAAGTCCACTCATCAGTACCACCGATAACTCTAGGTTCGTTCATGCCCTCAAATAGTAGATGTTGGTCATAATCTTTGAACTCTGTACTAAGAGTAGTCCATATATCTGTTAGACGTTTGGATACTTTCTCTTGGTCGGCATAGGTAGGATTGAACCAAGTATAATCATCATGATGTACATTTATTATAGCGTACATATCATTATCGATAACATAGTTTACTACTTCTTTAACTCTGTTGAGCCATTCTTGGTCTATATTGTCATTGTCATCAATGTGGTTAGTCCAAGAGATAGGTATTCTAATGGCTTTAAATCCAGCAGATTTAACTTTATCAATCATAGCTTTGGTAGTTAGTGGATTTCCCCAATAGGTTTCAGCACTGCCTACTATCTTAGAGTTGTCCTTGTCGTAGCTATCAAGAGAGTTTCCTAAGTTCCAACCTATTTTTATATCTTCTACAATTTGAGCAGATGTTATATCTTTTATATCACCACTGATTGTAGATGTATCTTCTGCAATAGGTTCTTTGCCAGTATCTTTGTTTTGGTCTTTGTCGTTAGAGTCGCTAACCTTAGAGCCATCTGCTACAGCAGATTTTACTTCAACCTTTATCACGTTTATAGATGGTATTTCACCCCACCAATAACCTATAGTTAAATCGCCAGAACTATCTATTTTAGATTTAATGCTATCGTCTATTAACCAACTAAACGTCTGATTTGAACCATCTTTGGATATTTGCACCATATTAGGACTTTCATAATAGTCCTCACCTTTAGATATACCCATTCCCATTACTAACTTGCCCATAGTAGCACTACTAGTAGCATCGGAATTACATACGGTTACGCTTATGTATTGTGGAACGTTTCCTTTAGATACTAAATCTTTTAATGAAACTTTCATAGTCTTAGCATCATCATCGGAGTATGTTAGCGTCTGAGTGTAATCCTTGGATTGAGTTTCATCGCATGGAATTTCTGCACTATTACTATATGAACATATAACTTCACTTAACTTTAATTTAGATGTATCACTCCACCAATAACCAATTTGAACATCTCCGTTAGTGTTTATGTAATCTTGAATATCACTAGGAACGTTCCAATCTACTTCAAGATACGTTCCATCAGCAGTAGCTTCAAAATCTTCCGATTGATACCAACCATCATCAGTAGCAGATGGGCAATCGTCATTTACAGAGATTCCACAACCACCTTTATAAGTACCAATGTTTGTATCATCGTTAGAGTAAAATACAAACTTAAAAGATTTTATCTTTGCTCCACTAGGAACTAAATCTTTTAAGGATATCTTTTTATTCTTATTTTTATCGTAGTCCATAATTTCGTTTATATCTGAAACTTGTCCGTACATTTCATAAGATACGGTTTCAATTGGACTTTCATGTTTAGTAACTTCAGTAGTGGTAGTAGTTTCTTCAGTAGCAGAAGTGGTATCTTGTTGGCTGTCATCTTCTGTTTCTTTTTGAGATATTACAGCATCATCTAAATTATTGGAAGTGGTTTCGTTGGTAGAGTTTGTATCTTTATTATTACAAGCCGTGCAACTCATACACAAAGATATTGCTAACATAAAAGTGATAATCTTTTTATACATAATAAAACACCTCATTAAAAATTAGGCGAAGTGTATTCGCCATAGTAAAGTTATTAATAAATTCTACCTTTTATAGCCTTTTTGGCTTTGGTTACAATACATTTGTCGTTATCATAAACAAGGATATGCTTAGCATAGTCTATATCCACCCATTTAATTTCGGAAACTTCATCTAATTGTGGAACGTAAGAAAAGTTTTTAGCCTTGGCTAGAAAGTATACCACAATCTTACAAGTGTCTTTTTTAGGTGAGTAAGATACTGTTTCTCTAAAAGTAGTATCTATTATTACATCTATATTGGTTTCCTCCATAATTTCACGGATAGCAGTTTCTGGTTCTGTTTCTCCAAACTCAACGTGACCTTTTGGAAAAGACCAATGCCCACTATTGATATGCTTGATTAAAAGAATTTGAATGTTTCCATGGTATCTACGATAGACTATTGCACCACAAGACTTTTCATATTTCATCTTAAAAATTGCCTTTCGTAATTAAATTGGCTCAAACCTATTTAGTACACTATTTGTTAGTTTTATTATATAACAACTTGCTTGATTTGTCAATCTAAGATACTTTTACATACGTCTAAAATATTACAAAAAAAGACTTACAATCCTAAGATTGTAAATCTTTTTTACTATTATGGGTATATTATCTTCCTAGAACGTCCTCAATAGATTTTGCACATCTATCGATAGCAATATCTATTTCGTTAGGGGATATAATCAATGGTGGGTTGAAGTATAATACATTTCCTAGAGGTCTTAACAAAAGTCCTCTTTTTAACGCCTTTTGATATATTTGATATCCTAACCTTATACTACTTGGAAATTCCTCTTTAGTGGATTTGTTTTGTACTAGTTCTATGGCGTTGATTAATCCTATATGACGTATTTCTCCTACATTTTTATGATTTCCTAAACGCTTAGATAGTTCACTATGTAAATATTCAGCGTTCTTTTGAGCGTTTTGCAATATGTTCTGTTCTTTAAAAATCTTTTGGACGGCTAATCCACAAGCACAACCTAATGGATTTCCACTATATGTATGCGAATGCATAAATGCAGTACCTTTATTATAGTCATCGTAGAAGGCATTATATATTTTATCAGTAGTTATAGTTATAGCCATAGGCATATATCCACCAGTTAAACCTTTGGATATACACATTATATCAGGTGATACTTCAGCGTGGTCAAAAGCGAACATCTTGCCAGTACGACCAAATCCAGTAGCAATTTCGTCTGCTATTAGAATAACGTTGTAATCGTCACATAGTTTACGAAGTTTTTTTAAGTATAATGCAGGATATATTCTCATACCTGCACTACCTTGTAGTAGAGGTTCTACAATCATGGCACAAACTTCGTGAGCGTGTTCCTCAAAAGATTTTTCAGCGTGTTCAAAACATTCGCAGTTGCAATCGTCACGATTTTTCCCATATGGACATCTATAGCAATCGGGGGCTTGTACTCTAATGGTATCCATAAGCATTGGATTGTATATCTTAGCGTATAAGTCAAGAGTTCCTACAGATAACGCTCCAATAGTTTCGCCATGATATCCGTCACTAAGACACATGAACTTAATCTTTTCAGGGTGTCCAGTTTGATAGTGGTATTGAAAAGCCATCTTTAGAGAACATTCAACGGCAGCAGAACCGTTATCGGAAAAGTTGAACTTGTTCAATCCTTTTGGAATGACGTTCATTAACTGTTCAGTCAACTCTATGGCTGGTTTATGCGTGAAGTTAGCAAATATGACGTGTTCTAAGGTATCAATTTGATTTTTAACACACTCATTTATAGTAGGGTTACAATGCCCTAACAGATTACACCACCATGAACTTACTATATCTATATATTCATTTCCATCTATGTCATATAGATATATGCCTTTTCCATGGTCTATTACTATAGGTTTTAAGGTTTCGTAATCTTTCATTTGTGAACATGGGTGCCATATGTGAGCTAAATCTCTTTCTTGCCAAGTACTCATAAAAAAACTCCTTTAACTGAATAAACTTATTAATCTATTGCAATCTATTTGAATGTTAGAGCAATCATCTTCTACGGTTGCTATTACTGGAACTTTAGTAATATCTTCAATCATTTTTACGTTGTCTAGTTCCATAGTAGAGCCAGTCCAATGATTTAATATAATTCCTTTGGATTTAATTCCTATACTATTCATGTACTTAATGGTAAGTACGGTATAGTTTATAGTACCAAGTCCCGCATCTGCGATAACTATGGTATCTAAGTTTAAAGCCTTGATTATATCTTCTAAGAATATTTTTTGAGTATCATCGTATCTAATAGGACAGACTATTCCTCCACTACCCTCAACTAGCATATAATCGTGCTTTTGCGATATCTTTTTGAAATCTGATTTTACTCTTTCTAATTCCAAAGGATTTCCCTCTAACTTTGTGGCTAAGTGTGGCGATACTGCATTTTTATATACATAAGATACCATCTCTTCAATAGTATCATCTAGGTGAGCAGTATCCTTAACGTGCTGAGCATCTCCAACTATAAGATTGTTATTACTATCATAGTAAGCACCACTTAAAGCAGATTTATAATATCCAGTATTGAAACCATTTTCATTTAACTTTTTAGCTAACAATCCAGTGATGTAAGTTTTTCCTACATCTGTACCTGTCGCCGTGATAAATATACTTTTAGTCATAAAAAAACACCTCTTTGAATTTATTATATCACTAAGAATTAGAACAGTCAACCTATTTTTAATTTAAAGTTGACTTTTGTTTTTGATATATAAAATTGTTAATTTTACTTAGGAGGAAATCTAATGAAAAAATTAATTACGCAAATAGTTTCTAGTTTAGTATTATCTACAGTCTTGATATCTTCTTTTAATACTGGAATGGTTTTAAATGCAAGTAATGAAAATATTAATCTACTTGAATGTTATGCAAATAGTACAGAAAAAAATACTATAGATTCTCAAATACAATCTTTTAGTTATGATACTTCATTTATTGTTAATAGTTGTGATTTGGATAATAGTTATAAAATATATTCAGTAGGTTCGATAGATAAAAATACAACCGATTTTCAATCTTGTATAAGTTCTAACTGTAAGATAGAAGTTCCTTTTATTAATGAAAATGGTGAAGTTAATCTAGCGATACTACAACAGAATGAAAATGGCATCGAATTTGTAGGAATAAAATTCGGTGAAAATACTTTTCCTAGTATTAGTGAAATCTATAGCTTAATTGATAACTATTTTCCAAATACTTATATTGATGAAGTTAAGTTCATAGATTTAAAACAGTATGGAAAGATGTGTATATATGTATCTGCTAATGAAAAACAGTATCTAATAGATATTACTAATAATGATAATACTATATATACTGCTCAAGAGTTTATAAGTAGTTTGGATTTATATAAAGATAATCAATCTAATAGAGCAATCTATGTTGGTCGCAATGTTTCTAAGTGATAATAGTATCTAAAGTTTGATATTAACTATAAAATTCCCCTTATTGAATAAGGGGAATTGTTTATATATTATTCTTCAAATAGTTTTACTTCGTAGCCTAAAGATTTAACCATTTGCATATCTTTTTCTATGGTCATGCCGTTTGTGGTAGTGAGCATATCACCAGATATTACTGCGTTAGCTCCAGATTGGAAACATCTTTTACCAAAGTCCTCAAGAAGTCCACGACCACCAGCTAGTCTTATAAAAGATTTTGGATTTATAAATCTAAATATAGCTACAATTCTACACATTTCATCGTTGGTTAATATTGGATTGTTTTCGTATGGCGTATTTGGTATTGGATTTAACAAGTTAATAGGTATAGATTTTATGCCTAACTCTCTTACAGATAATGCTAAATCTATTCTATCTTCCATAGTTTCGCCTAGACCCATTATGCCACCACTACATACGTTCAAGCCTACACTTTGAGCAGATTTTATAGCTTTTATTTTATCATCAAAGGTGTGAGTTGTACATACGTTTGGAAAGTTATTCCTAGAAGTTTCTAAGTTGTTATGAACTCTTTCAACACCAGCTTGTTTTATCTTTTCAAACTGTTTAGCGTTTAGCAATCCAAAGGATACACATACCTTTACGTTAGTTTCTTCTTTGATACGTCTTATACTTTGGCAGACATTTTCAATTTCGGCATCGTTTAGGGCTTTTCCAGATGTTACTATAGAGTATCTAAGTACGCCACGGTCATCGTTATAGTGAGCCTGTTCCACAATGGTATCGCTATCCAATAGGGGATATTCTTCTATTTTGGTGCAGTAGTGTGCCGATTGAGCACAATATTTACAGTTTTCTGAACATCTACCACTTTTACCATTGATTATTGTACACATATCGAAAGTGTTACCACAAAAGTGTTTTCTAATCTCATCGGCATAGGAACACAAATCTTGTAGGGGAGCAGTTACCAACTTTAGAGCTTCCTCTTTGCTGATTTCTTTTCCTTGTAGAACTTCATCTGTAAGAGTTTTTAACATTTTAAAAGACTTCCTTTCAAGTATAATATCTTTTAGGATATTATATCATAAAGGATTAAAATAGTCAACCAAAATTTTAATTTTAGGTGACTAATTTATCGAAAGAAAATCTCAAGTAGACTTTCTACTTGAGTTGTCTCCATCAATATGGAACTAATTCTTTTAGTTTGATATCTTTTGTGGCTTGATTACTGATTTAGCTTTTTCATAAAGTATATCCCAAATATCTTGTTTCATGTGATATCAATACCTTTCTGTGATAAGATAATAAAAAAGAACTTTCAAAATGAAAGTTCTTAACTAAGAGCGGATTACGAGGATCGAACTCGCTACCTCCACCTTGGCAAGGTGGCGCT